>Ga0209536_100001639_pt1 | contig 36653 bp, 32 predicted proteins | sample DeeMarSeWOR28_12_FD_187461 | JGI IMG/M metagenome (GOLD analysis project Ga0209536, IMG submission 187461) | Marine sediment microbial communities from White Oak River estuary, North Carolina - WOR-2-8_12 (SPAdes) (version 2) | ecosystem: Environmental > Aquatic > Marine > Intertidal zone >...
GGTTTTAAAGCTCTAGGTTGGAGTAATCCCGGACATACGCGAATAGATGTTTTTCACCTGAAGCACCGTAAGTAAGTTATTGGAATCTGTCGCTCACTCAAACTCCTTCGGCACCCAGAAAGGAAGTCCAAAGCCCAACGTCGTGAGTCATTTATCGTGAGTCGTGATTTGCTGGTGTATAGATCTATTCGAATTCTTTGGGGACTCCACAGATCATCTTAAATGGCACATCCCCTTTATTCCGGTACTGGTGTTTTTCATCAGGATTGACCAGGGCAAAGTCGCCTGCCTTCAGGGGCTGCTCCTCCCCTTTCTCATTCACCAGTGCACCGCTGCCTTCTATAACATAGTTCATATGTTCGTATGGATGCTGATGGTAGGGGGTGTGGCCGCCTGGTTCGACGGTAAAAACCCGATAGGCATACACCGGGGCTCCGTCACTGCTGCCAAGGGGTAGCTGTTTCGAGGCACCTACGGCTCCCTCCATATGTACCTCGTTCTTTTCGACGTCAGATAAGGATATGATTTTCATCGTTACATCTGTTGGTTGATCCTGCAATATAACAAATGGCCAGGATTTCTGTTTGATTGGTCTGGAAACTGCTGATGGAAAGAAAAAACCCGGGAACCCCTGAACGGAACCCGGGATCGGCTGGAGTGCGCGGGAGATTCTAATCGAAAGTTTCTTTCTTGCTCTTCAATTGCAGTACCAGGATAAAAGTCCTGGCCAGCAGGAACGCAGTAAGTCCGCATAGGGGCCCCACCAGTGCCATTTTCAGGCCGCCTGCCGTGGCTGCTGGGGTGATCTCTCCTGCTGCTGCAATGTTGTCGAAGGCCATGATCAGGCCGAATGTCCTGCCCAGGTAGCCCCAGGCCAGTGCGAACCAGCCGATGGAAGCCACAATGGAACGGGACTTTCTGCTGTAATCATTCTCAAGGATGGCCTTCACGAATAGTACGATGATGACAAGGATCAATACCATAATGGTATAGGTGAATATGGGGCCGCCGTCGTTCAGTTTTCCAATCAGTGCATTCATAATCGCTGGGTTTTTAAGATTTAAGGGAAAGATAGCATATGACTCCATCGGTTTTAAAAAAATGCGATGGATCCCCCTTTCTCCACTTGTTTCAACAGGATCTGTACTGTAAACTGTTGTAACGGCCCTTAATTCTGCCAAAAAAAGGGCAAAACCGGTTATTGGTCAACAATTCTGCGGGGAGAAGCCCCGATTTTGTAATATTGTTCTTATGAAAAGGGCCATGACGACTATTTTACTCCACGTGTTATTCTGGGCGGGTGTCTGGTTCCTTTTCTTCTACTTTTTCAATTATAATTCCACCGACCGGGGGTATGTGATCTGGTTCTCCAGCCTGCTCCTGCCCCTGACCGTCGCCATCACCTACTTCTCCGTCTATTTTCTGATCCCGCGCTATTTGTTTCAGAGGGACTACCGGCGGTTCGCACTCTTCACTTTCTATATGTTTTCGGCCTCTGCCTACTTCATCGTCCTGGTGATCTACGGGGTACTTATATTTTACAAGAAATTCGATGCGTCGCAAATCCCACCCATGGTTAAGAATTTCTTTACCATCCTGATCCTGGTATACCTGGTCGTCGGACTGGTGAGTTTTATTACGATGCTGAGAAGAAGTTTCGATATAGAAAAGAGAAACCGTGACCTGCAGAACAAAATGCTCGCCGCACAGCTGCAAATGAAGGAGCAGGAGTTACTCTATCTGAAAAAGCAGATCCATCCGCATTTTCTGTTCAATACCATCAACACCATCTACGGGTTTGCACTCAAACAATCTCCCCGTACACCAGATATCATCCTTAAACTCTCCAATCTGCTGGATTATATATTGTACCAGGTGGATAAACCGATGGTATCCCTTTCAGAGGAGGTGAACCATATCCGTGAATACATCGAGCTGGAACAGATCCGTTTCCGGGATACCCTGAAAGTGAGGTTCCGGACATCTGAAATCGATGAAAAGATCCGGGTGGCTCCCATGCTGCTGATGCCCCTGGTAGAAAATGCCTTCAAACATGGAGGAGTACATGATGGTCAGATGGTTGTATATATTGATATTGAATCGAAAGCGAATACATTGAATTTCCGGATCGAGAACACCATTCATCCTGCCGGGGATAATAGGAACGAGAATGGAATCGGTCTTGAGAACCTTAGAAAAAGGCTGGATTTGATCTATAAAGCCGATTATCGCCTGGAATGCGGACCGGCAGAGGGGAGCTACAGGGCGGAATTGAACATTACAAACCTGAAGAGGATCCATGAGGAAAAAACTGATTAACTGTATCATCGTTGACGATGAACCTGTGGCCAGGGAGATCCTGGAGACACATCTGAACCGGATCGACCAGGTGCGGGTGGTGGCCTCCTGTAAAAGTGCGGTGGAGGCATTCCAGACCATCAACAGTAATGACGTGGACCTGGTATTCCTGGATATACAGATGCCCGACATATCAGGATTGTCATTTGCCAGATCGGTGAACCGGAACCTGAAGATCATCTTTACCACAGCCTACAGGGAATACGCAGTTGAAGGATTTGATCTCAGGGCGGTTGATTACCTCCTGAAGCCCATCTCCTTCGAGAGGCTGATGCAGGGAATTGATAAATACCTGGAGGAGAACCATGCACACAAAGTTAAACCGGCCACGAATGAGCATGATCCTCACCACGATTCCATGTTCGTCCGCTCGGACCGCAAAATGGTCAGGGTAGGATTCGGGGAGATACTCTACGCTGAAAGCCTGGGGGACTACGTCAAGATCCACCTGTCAGGAGGTAAAACATTGGTAACCCGCGATTCCGTCTCCAATATTGCGGCTGCACTTCCCCGGGAAGATTTTATCAGGGTACACCGTTCCTTTATAGTAAACCGCCACCAGATTGATACCTATACCAGTGACACCATCGGGATCGGCATGCATGAGGTGCCCATCAGCAGAAGCTATCGGGAAGAGGTGATGAAAAGACTGGGGGGGGATTACTCGCTTCGCTTATAAAAGCAAGCTTTGAACACGGCCGTAAATAAATAACCCGCAACTTTCGCTGCGGGTTTTTCATTGCTTTGCGGAGAGGGGGGGATTCGAACCCCCGGTACCCTAATCGAGTACGCCAGTTTAGCAAACTGGTGGATTAAGCCACTCTCCCACCTCTCCTGATCAGCCTTTTAACTGTTCCATTATCTATTTGGATGGCTTAAAGCAGGACAAAAGTAAATAATTCGTACCACATCTACAAGCAACCGGTGATGCCCGATGAATGCCTCGAGGATGATCATCTGAGAGGCGGACAGGGCAAGGGAATTGACTCTCCACGCATAACAGCCACGGGGAACAGAGCTTGCGAGCCCGACGCAGTCAATGCGCGAGGGTAATTCAAAAAAAAAGAGGCCGTACCTTTTGATACAGCCTCTCTGATAAATCGGAGGATCAATGATCCTGTATATCTGGACTCAACCTTGCAGTTTTGGGAGGTATGAAGCAATCAGACTCACAGCCACATCCTTTTCAATCCTGCGCTGCTTCACGAGCACGGTCTGATCCTGGTACTGTTCTGCGTCAAAACCATCCCTGATGGTTGCGCTGGAGAACATTGCTTTCCTGACACCAAATCCTTCCTTGGTGCAGTTGTACCTGAACCAGTAGCCCTTGGTATAGGCAATGTAAGATTTGCAGTTCTCTTCCTCCAGGACGGCTATCTTCATGTTGTGCGCCGGATTATCATAATAAACGTTGTACACCCTGTATTCCTCTCCCTGGAAATGGTATACATCATCTGTACCGGTCACGACAAAATCACCAGCAGCCGTATTGGAGGAACCGCTCAGATAGACCTCCGAGGCCTCTCCCTCAGCAAACAGCGCGGTGGATACAAACATGATGGATAGTGTAAAAGCAGCCAGTCTCTTCAGAAAATTTGTTTTTGTTTTCATCTTGATAAGGTTTTAATAAGTAGTGACGTTTGTTTTCTATGTCCAATTTATGTCAATCGTCGTGCCAAACGTCGCATCTATCTGTATATGTGACATTTGCAATGTTAAATAGGAAAATGTAAAATAGGTTAAATCTGACCGGATGTGGACACTTTTGTCCGATATCGGATGAAAAAGATCTGATGTTAATTTTTTGACATTCTGAATGTTACACAACATAAAAGGCCATCCGCCGGTGCGGATGGCCCTTCATTGGGGTGCAATTGTACAACAAATATTCCAGGTTAGTTTAAGTGGTCACCCTTTTAACTGGGGAACATACGATGCGATCAGACCGACTGCCTGCTTCTTTTCCACACTTCTTTTCTTCATCAAAACAGTCTGATCGTGAAATTGCTGGGCATCAAACTCATCTTTGGCCCAGGGATTTGAAAACAAGACTTTTCTTACGCCAAAACCGTGTTTGTTGCAGTTGTAGAAGAACATGAACTCTCCGTTAAATGCTACAAAGGAGGTACACTTACCTTCATTGTTCACTGCAATCTTCATGTTCATGTCAGGATCGTCATAATAGACCCGGAAAACTTCATAGGTCCGTCCCTGATAGTGAAACATGTCATTGGTGGTTTGTACCACAAAATCACCTGCACTGGTGCTGGTGGTACCCGTGAGAAATACTTCTGTGGTTTCGCCATCCGCAAAAGCGAATGAAACGGAAGCACACAGAATGACAACAATTGCCATCAACCTTTTAAATAAACTAACCTTTTTCATAGCGCTATGGATATTGATGTTATACTAAAAATAGGGGGTTGCGACGTGAGTCTCAAATAAGTTCAGCCAACAGCGTCATTGGGAACATGTAAAGCGGTTAAGAGATTGTGAATGACAATGCCAGCATTTAAGCTGCCAGCTTTCCGATGATAAGGTCCACAGCATATATGTTTCCTATGGGCCTGGCGTTCAGATAATACTTCTTGTGATAGGACCCGTCCAGGAGCCTTTTCACAGCCTCAATGCCCAATCCGCTGGTAGAGTTTGCCATGTGGCCTATCGAAGCGAATCCTTCCTGCAGGGAGTTTCGGATCTTCAACAGGATCTTATCCTCTTTAACCAACAGGTGAATGGTGATCCATCCATCTCTGCCACATTTTCGGATCCCATGTTTGAATGCATTCTCAATGAGCGTATAGATTGTCAGGGGAGGAATGGAAACACCCTCGGTGTCCCCTTTCACCTGGAAGTCCAGTTTAAAAGCGCACTCTCCAAGCCAGATCCTTTCCAGGGCGATGTAATCCTCAATCAACCGGACCTCCTCAGATAATGAGATCAGGTCTTTTCTGGAATAGGTAACCACCCTCTCAAGCAGTTGTGATAAACCAGCTATGGCATCCGGTGTCTGTTCCGATTTCTTAATGGAAAGTGCATAGAGGTTGTTCAGGGAGTTGAACAGGAAGTGTGGCTGCAACAGGTTTTTAAACAGTTCCAGGTTGTTCCTGTCTGCCTGCTGCGGAGTTTCCCGATGGATTAAATAAGGATTGATAAACATCCGAGTTTCACTTTAGTACCGTCCCTGTACAATGTATTGATTACCATACAACTTACTTCATCTTTCATGCCACAAGATTTATGTTGTTGACAATCTGGCAATTAGCAATTTAAGTGAAATGTTATGGTGTGTTAAAATCGTTCGTTTTTGTACATCTATGTGCGTTTGGGAACAATACGGACGATCATTAGGAGGCCGCGGAATAAAAAACTTGCCGCCAGGGAAGTTACTTATTAAACCTAAAACTTTGAAGTAAGACTGGTGGCGGCAAGTTTACTTAGATGTGCATAGAGTCAGTTTAAAGGTATGACAGTGCAGAGACCGGAAAAAACTTATTCAGGATATGACCCGTTATGTTGCGCCAACCGCGTTTTTATAACTGTGAATGGTATTGACCCCGGAATCATCCTGATTCCTTATGACAACAGAGCATCCATACTCATGGGTATCTATGGATATGGTCACCCTTCCCCCGAAATAGGTTTCCAGCTGATGCAGTGCCTGCATGCACCGCTCCATGGTTTCGTCCTGTTTTTTCGATTGATCGTGCAGGATCTGGATGGTAACCATGTTGGCGTACCCCGAGGCTTCGATGTTCATTTCGGGCAGCGGATGCTCCCGGCGGTATTTTCTGCAGATCAGGTCCACCAATGAAAAAAGGATCATTGAAGGTAACTCGATAGTGGCCGGATCACCGGAAATTAAAAACTCTATGTCCGGTTTTGATCCCCGGAAAAGTGAAACCAGGTTCACCAGTTTCCGGACCAGTTCCATCTCTTCTGAAAACAGATGTTTCTCTTTTCCATGATAGATCATTACATCGCTGAGCAATTCCGATGTGAGTGCGATGGCCCTGGTTACATCGGGTGAATTCAGGTCCACCATTTCTTCAATGTGATCAATGGCGTACATCAACATGGGTGGCTGGACACGTGTCACAGCATCATTCATCTGCATCTGCAGTTCTGCCTGCTGAAGCTCCTTCTGGCGATGGTCTGCCATAAACCAGTTTCGTACGGTTCTGGCGGCCAGGAAAACCAGAACGATATAAAGGTTACCCAACCCGCTGCGTATCACATTTCGGGGATTGAGGTAACCCTCCACTATTTCCGTTCCAGTGGGTGCCCACCGGTATATGAATTCATTGCTTATCAGCAATTCCAGCACCGAATAACCATAAAAGAACAATATAAAGCCCACGATGAAAAGCAGGAAGAACCTTTTGTTCAGCAGGTATGGGACGAGCAGGTAGGTCACCAGGTAGGTATGGGTTACAAAGAGCGGTAATGTAAGAAGGTAGTAGGCTAGCCAGCCTGCATAGGTATCTGTGGATTGCCCAAAGCTTTTTATGAAGGTAAATCCCAGCACCCAGCAACTCCAGAACAGTACATGCCTGTAGACTCTGATTTCAAGTAACTGGATCAAGGAGAGACGTTTCATTCAGAGACTTACGTTTAATTCGACCTGATGCTCGTTGCTGCGTTCCCTGATGGTTACCCGGTGGCTGTTCGGATACTGCAGTTCCAGTCTCCGCAGGCTGTTCTCACTGGTTCCTGCTTTTCGCTGGTCCCTCTCCTCCCCCGGGCGCTCACTGACAGAATTGGCCGCCAGGAAGAAAAGCCGGGAGTCCTTTACGTTTAAATCAATCCGTATCCAGGATTGGTACGGAGTCTCTCCGGCTCCATGAACAAAACAATTCTCCACAAATGAGTACAATATGAGGGGTGCTATTTTTAATCCGCCCAGTTGACCTTCCCTGGTAAAGGTGATGTCCAACCGATCCCCGAACCTCAGTTTTTCCAGCCCGATGTAGTTCTCGATCATTTCCACCTCCGTACTCAACAGAACTTTGTCCTTCTTGCTCTCATTGAACAGGTAATTCAGGACTGATTTCAGTTTCTTTACAGTGGCCTTCAGTATAAAAGGTTTATTGATGGATATGGAATAGAGGCTGTTGAAATTATTGAAGATCACATGAGGATCCATATGATGTTCAAGAAGTTTCAATTCTGCTTCCAATCCCTTTCGCTGAAGTTCCCTGATGTTGGCTTCAACGATGTAACGGTCCCGTGCAAACTTGACCAGTGCAAACAAGGCAACAATGAAAGTCATGTCCTTGGTATTTACAAGGATCCCTGAAAAAGAGAGTACTGCATCTGCTGCGGCTCCGTTCTCAGGGGCAATCGCCTGATAGAAAAGAAAGTCAGAGAAAGTGAATTTGAGCATAGATAGTGCGACCCCTGAAACAAGGAGGAGCAAGGTGAATGCGATAAACTGCTTTCTTACCAGAAGATAAGGAATCAACAGATATACTGTCAGGTAAGCATATCCGAAGAAAAACAGAGCGTGGTAAAAGACCACAAGCAGGCTCTGCCAGTAATTCAGCTGATCCGTTCTATCTGATGCAGCTACCCAGCCAAACAACAACACCATGCTCACAAAGAGCAGGAGGTGACGGATGATCCGAAAAAGGAGGCTCTGACTGATGAACAGGTTATACATCGTTTAAAAATAGTGACGTACGGCTGTATTCCCAGTTATTATCAACCAATGGTCCACTTTAAAGGGCGAATGGATTTTAACCGGGGAATAAATGCGGTTTACTGACAAATAGATGACATTGGAACAGATTTATCCCCGCTTGACTGAAATGATTTAAGAAAAGCTTGTAAATTTGTTATGTTAACAGAGGCACGTAAGATTGTTTTCATGGTTCTTTAATGGTTGTACCCCAAACCAGGGCCCTCCTTTTCCCGTTCATCGTTTGGCCCGGGTATGTAAACTTAGATATGCATGAAGACACGCTGCCTTATTGTAGATGATGAACCCCTGGCCCGGGAACTGATCAGAGGCCATGTCCAGAAGCTGGAGAATTTCGAGATTGTAGCAGAATGTGACAATGCCATGAAAGCCATGGATTCTCTACGCTCGCATCATGTTGATCTGATGTTCCTGGATATCAAGATGCCCCAGATGACGGGGATTGACTTTCTGAAGACGCTGAAACGCCCCCCTAAAGTGATTATTACCACCGCCTACAGCCAGTATGCCCTGGAAGGATTTGAGCTGGACGTGGTGGACTACCTGATGAAACCGGTTACATTTGAACGCTTCTTCAAGGCCGTCAACAAATACTTTCAGAGCAGTACCACAGATACTGTAGAGATTGAAGGAGGGAACGGGATCAATGAAGAAGCTTTCATCTATGTGAAGGAGAACAAGAAAATCATCAAAATCTACCTGAAGGAGATTCATTTTATTGAGGGCCTGAATGAATATATCAGGATACACACCGATAACCGGAGGGTGGTGGTGAAGAGCAGCCTGCACTCCATTGACGAGAAACTGCCCTCGGAGCAGTTCATCCGGATCCATAAATCCTACATCGTCTCCATTCCGAGGATCAGGGCATTCAATGCGACAACCATTGAACTGGAAAATGCAAAACTGAGGATCGGAAGGAATTATAAGAACCAGGTTTTCAGCGCACTTCACTACAAACAGGAGATTTAATCATGAAACCATCCATCAGGTTGACGGGAGTGGCATTCTTGCTGGTCCTGTCTACTGCCACGGCCAGGGATCCGGGATGGTTTACAATTGGAATCTCTGATCCTGCTGTCCATGTGACAATTATCTACGACAATTACGTATCAGATCCCTCCATGAGTGCCGACTGGGGGTTTGCCTGCCTTGTGGAATACCTGGGAAATGCCATGCTATTTGACGCAGGAAGGGATGCTGATCTCTACAGACAAAACATGCAGATCCCGGGATTAGCACCTGCAGCATATGATGCACTGTTTGTCTCCCACCACCATGGGGACCACACTGCCGGCATCCCCTGGATACTGGGGGAGAATCCAACGATCAAATGTTACTTTCCATCCGTATATGAAGATCTGCTGCGTTCTGAGAACAGGCTCCCGGAACATTATAAGGGATTCGACGCTCCTGCACACATCAGCGGCCCTTTTTACTCAACCGGCGATCACTTCGAAGCCTTCAGGGAACAGGGACTGGTTGTTAAAACCGGCCAGGGTGGGATTTTGATCACCGGATGCGGACACCCGGGCATTGTTGAAATGGTAAAAGTTGTGAGGGAAGAGCTTGGAATTAATGTATCTGCGGTAATCGGGGGATTACACCTGATGAACTCCTCCAAACAACAGTTGGACGAAATCGCTGCTGCGCTCAAAGAAATGGGGATTCGTCAGATCTGCCCCACCCATTGTACCGGAGATCAATCCATCGCCTATTTTAAATCCTCATTTGGTGAGGGATACCTGGCAGGCGGAACCGGAAAGGAACTTATAATTCAATAAAGACTCCCGTATTATCTACAGAAAAGGAGGCTTTCCGTCGTGACGGAAAGCCTCCTTTTGGTTTAACTTTCTTTATAACCTGTTTCAGTCTTCCGTTCCATCATCCCACCACACTCCGTTGTAAGGAGTTACATCGGGAACATTTTCGGCATTGCCTGAAATTTCATTCTGAGGATAGGGAAACCTACGTGGTACATCGAAAGGATTGTTCATATCGGGGAACCCTGTTCTTCTCCATTCGGCATATGCTTCCACAGCTCCGTATGGCCAGAGGTGAATATACTTCTGGGCATAGATCATTTCAAGTGTGAGTCCCGACGCATCTGCAGGCACCACCTCGGGTTGACTTATGTAGGCGTCTGCATCTGCAGCTTCCACATTAGCCTGCACCAGGGCTGCGTCGAGTCCTTCCATATAAGCTGCAAGGGCAGCTGAAGGATCTGGAGAGGACTTTCTCAGGTGACATTCAGCCTCAATGAATTTCAGTTCAGCAAAGGTCATGATGGGCAGAGGTGCTGTAGCGTAGATCACATTATCTGTAATTCTTGAGTAAATTGTTCCCGCCTGGTCCTCTGCTGAAGTTCCATTTGGAGCCGGAACATACTCCCCGTTCACTTGCGTTATAAACAACGGAATACGCGGATCATTCAGACCTTCCAACAATTCATAAAAAGTAACACTGACAGCGTGATGCCTCCTCTCATTCTCCTCCTGGTACCAGGTGTTCTCATGTCCCAGGTCATTGGCCCAGTTATCAAAGGTAAAGTCATCTTCAGATGATGCAAACCCATTCGCAGCAGCCGCGAGTGCATCTGCAGCTGATCCTGTTGGATCCCGCTTGCTGAGCCTGTTTGCATACCGGGCTTTCAGGGAATAGGCAGCCATGATCCATTGTTCTGGATCGCCGCCATATATAAAGTCCTCCCCTGCTGTGGTACTGATGTTCTCTTTCTGTAGGTCATCGATGGCATCATCCAGCAGATCCATCATGGCAGCATAGATCGATTCCTGAGAATCGAAGACCGGTTTGCGATTTTCGGCTCCCTGGGTAGCTTCCGTGTAAGGAATTCTCCCCCAGGTATCGGTAGAAGCCAAAAATGCATAGGCTTGGAGGATTTTGGCAATACCCACATCTATCCATTTACCCTCTTCACTTCCCCCGGTAGATCCTTTCTCAATGATGATTTTCAAATCGGGTAACAATCGGGGATATATCTGGAATGCCCAGCTATTTTCACTCAACTGGGAGTTAATATTGGCCCTGCGGTCTGCATCCCTCATCTGGCCATGTGCTCCTGCTGTGTGCTCTATGAAAACCGAACTGTACCATGCAAGGGTGGTCCCGGTAACCCAGTAGGGTGTGGCCACGGTGCAACCGGACATCAGCATGCTGATGGGAACGTCGCTCGGATTGTTGGGGTCCGTATCGATCTCATCCATGATCTCATCACTGCACGAAAAAGTAAACATGATGAGCAGGAGAATACTGAATATTGAAATATATTTCTTCATGATATCGGTTTATTTAAAAGGTTATTTTCAGACCACCGCCAAAGGAGCGTGTATTGGGCAGGGAGACATACTCAAATGCCCCTATTCCATTCCCTTCTGCGGTGCTTGATTCCGGGTCGAAATTGGGATACTCACTCCACAGGGCAAGGTTTCTTCCGTTCAGGTATACGGAGATGGAATTGATGAATATATTGTTAAACCAGCGCTGAGGCATGTCATAGCTGATAACCACCTCTTTGAGCCTCAGCAGGGTTTTGTCGAATATGGCCGATTCGGCGATATTCCATTCCACCGTGCTCCAGTAGTCCTCGTTCTTCTGGATTTCTATGTCATTATCACCTTCATCAATCAAATCTCCGGTGTCCGGATCGAGATAACCTTTGGCAGTATTCGGCAGCACCTGGAAAGTTTCGCGGTCTTCAGTTTCAGCCGCTGCACCATAATTTCTCAATAGCCTGTTCAACCCGCTGGAAATGTACCCTCCTTTTGAATAATATAGCTGTGCTGATATCGATAATCCTCTGAATCGGAGCACATTGGTCAGACTGGCATCCCAATCGGGATTCACCTTACCGAGTATTTTTTCCTCGCCTCCCTGAAGTGGCATCCCGTAGAAAGGATTGGGTTCGCCTGCAACAGTTTCCCTCGAATCAACTACGATTCTTCCTTCGTCATCACGCACATAGGAACTTCCGAAGATGACCGGATAGGGGTGTCCTGCATAGGCGTAGGCTCCTATACTTGTAAAGTTCTGGTATCCGGTCTGTACCCTCTCCACCCCGGGTGCGAGTTCAACTACAAGGTTTTCATTTTGTGAGAAATTGGTCAGTATCTCCCATTCAAATCCACCGCTGGTCCTCACCGGTATCACTGATAGTATCAATTCGTGTCCCTTTGATTCAAGCACACCGGCATTCCTGTATTCTGAGCGAAACCCAGAGGAAGCTGCCAGTGGGACACTGAATATCTGGTCCGTGGCATCTATATAATAATAGGAGTAGTCGATCGCAACCCTGTTCTGGTAAAACCTCAGGTCGGCACCGATCTCATAAGTGGTGATGTTCTGTGGTCTTAAAGCGTCTGACAGCAATACAGATTGAAGTGTAAACGCCGGATACCCCTGATATGGAAAGGTGAAGTTATTATCCAGGAATCCACTGCTGATGGCTTCATTATCCTCTTTTGCTGTGAACAGGGTTTTGGTGGCATACAGGGCACCCGCCTGGCCCATCTGCGAATAGCTGGCCCGTAATTTCCCGAAAGGCAGTACCTGTTGATCCTGCAGGAATCCCAGTTCGGTAAATACAAATCCCAGCGATACAGAGGGGTAAAAATAGGACCTGTTACCGGAAGGCATGTTCGAAACAATGTCGTTCCTGCCTGTGACAGTCAGGAATAACATGGATGCATAATCGACAGTAGCGCTTCCATAAAATCCGACCACGCGCTGGCGGGTCAGTTCCTGTACCACATTCTGGGCTCCAGTGTTGGATATGTGATCAAAACCGCCGATGGTTATATTTGTTCCGGTCATGGCCTGATAATTGGTGGTGATCTCATAAAACTCATTCCCTACAACGGCATCGATTCCGATATCACCGAAATCCTTAATAATGCTGATCGATGCGTTGGAATTTAATTCCATCCTCTGATAGGTATAATCGTCGATCTGCCCTCCGCCCAGTTCAAAGTCACCGAACTCCGGATAGGCCCTTCCTATATTTGAACCGAGTGATATCACCTCATGTCCTGTAGTGAGGAACTTATCGATCCCGATCCTGTAATTGATACTCATCCAATCAAAGGGTTTATAGTTCAGGGATGTATTCCCGAAAAACCGATCGGTCACCTCGTTATAGGAATTGTGCTTCAGTGCCCAGTAGGGATTGTCCATTGTAAAACGGTAATGGTGCTGATAGTATGGTCCAACCTCCTGTTCAAATGGCTTGTTTTTCAGATCGTAGGTCCGGGGGGCGAAATAGACGGTAAATAAAGGGTTGGCCAGGTTGCTTCCCCCCGGAATCTTATCGATGTCCACCGAGGAGATATTGGCTGATACCGAGGCCGACCATTTATCACCCAGTACAAAATTCCCGTTGAATTTTGCATTGTTTCTTACCATGCCCGTGGTCTCAATAATACCTTTTTGATCGGTCCGGCCGATGCCAACGCTGTAATTCGCCCTGTCGGAGGAGGATGAAATATCGACTGAATTTGTAAATGTGTATCCTCTCTGAAAAAACTCCTCCTGATTGTCATAAACCGCAGGAACCTGTGAAGGGGGTGATCCGTCGAATGTCTCATAAATATTATCAAAGTATAAATTCTCCTCCTGTGTATGATAATTCTGAAGTGTATCGATACGTGGGCCCCAGGAACCGGATGACCAGAGAGCCAATAATCCACCGTTCCCCTGTCCATACGTAGTCTGCAGTTCGGGAAGCCGGCTGATCCGGTCGGAGCTGAAACTGCTATTGATGGTTACCAGGGTCTTTTTTCCTGCTGTTCGTGCTGCCGAGCCGCTCTTGGTCGTGATCACTATCACTCCGTTGGCGGCGCGCAGGCCGTACAGTGCGGAGGCTGTTGCTCCTTTGAGCACTGATATGGACTCAATATCCTCCGGATTCAGGTCCACAACCCGAGATGATGGATTGGTACCGGTACCCACCTGCTCGACAAAAGCCTTCTCCGACGCAATGGGCATCCCATCCACCACATACAGGGGCTGATTTGAACCGGTCAGTGACACATTCCCACGGATGGTTACATGTGATGTGGCTCCAGGCATTCCGCTGGATTGTTTCACATTCACCCCGGCAATTTTTCCCTGCAGAGATTTGGAAATATCCATATTCTTAGCAGCAGAGATTTGCGTCTCATCCAGTTCCTGGACCGAATAGCCCAGCGCTTTTTTCTCTTTCCTGATCCCCATGGCAGTCACGACGACCTCATCGATTTCCAGGAGATCGGATTCCATGGTTACATCCACATTGAGTTGATCACCAATTGTTACCTCCTGTGTCGCAAGACCCACGAAACTGAATACAATGACGTCATTTCCATCAGGTACCTCCAGGGAGTAGTTTCCTGTCATATCTGTGATTGTTCCTATGGAAGTGCCCCTCACTGCAACTGTCACACCTGGCAAAGGGGACCCGTCATCTGCACTTGTCACCACCCCGGTGATTATCCGAGTCTGACCAATGAGGGTCAGGGAAGCAAGCACGATGAACAGCATCATACTAATAGCTTTTTTCATAGATTTAATTTTAGATTAACCATTGTTTTCTTGTACTGAGCAGCCAGTAATTGAACGGAAGAAAGCAGATCGGGAGCTGTTTTTCTAATTATATCAACCAATGACAACTTACCGGTTATAATCTGTAGAAACAGTGCAGATTTGATCCATTCACCGGGTTGAATGAGTCGCTGGTACGGTATTTAACAGCCGTTTACAGACGAATTAGCCCCAAAGAGATACTTATGGGAACCCGGGGGTGAACTACAGCTATTGAAGGGTGAAAGCATACATGTAAACCCTGCAGTCCGCCGGATGAGCCAGAACCGGAAATGATATATATGCTAATTTTAATATATTTACATATCTAACTACTAAACTAACCACTATGCTTGGCCTCACTGACTACCTCATCATCGCGGGTTATTTTCTAATTATTCTGATCGTCGGCGGTCTAACCGGAAGGAAGCAGGGAAAGGAGGAGTTTCTGATATCGGGACGGAAGCTGAAATCGTTTCAGGCAACCACCACCATTTTCTCCAGCCGGATCGGTGCTGCCATCCTGCTTACCTACACTGCACTTGTCTATCTGTACGGAATGGGTGCACTCTGGTACTTTATCGGTTCCGTATTCGGCCTGATCATTTTCTATTTCTTCGGGATCGGGATCAAGAAAATAGCTGATAAAGAGAAATTCTATACCATGCCCGATTTCTTTTTCTTCCTGAAGGGGAGGTTTGCAGGTTTCCTGGCCACCATCATCACCATCACCATCATGTTTGGATGGGTGGTCCTTAATTTCACTGCAGGAGCTAAATTAATCTCCGAGTATACCCCCATCAGTTACAATTTTTCAGTCATTATTGTGGGTGGTATCATCCTGCTTTATTTGCTGGCAGGTGGATTTGATGCCGTTGTCAAGACCGATGTCATACAAACCGTTGGAATTTTCCTGCTGTTTGTGCTGATGATGTACCTGCTGATCACTTCAGATACCAAACCGGCCATTGCGGCATCCGATCTCTTTTCCATTCCTGCTGGACAGATCATCAGTTTTTTCCTGGCCGGTTTCTTTATTCCGCTGGCTTCCCCCGAATTGTGGCAGCGGGTATATGCCATCAAGGATAAAAAGCACTTCGGACGCAGCATCTTTCTCTCCTCGCTCTTTTATATCATCGTAGGATTTATCCTTCTGCTTATCGGGCTTGTGATCAGGGCAGACATCCCGGATATTTCTGCAGACACCTCATTGATAGTAGGATTCAGCAGACTTTTACCGGTGGGCCTGGCAGGTTTATCAGTGGTGATCATTTATTCTTCTGTCTCCTCCTCAGCTGATACATATATGTTTACTGCATCGGCTTCAGTCACCCAGGATTTCCTGGAAAAAACCGGAATAACCCAGAGTGAAAACCTTCGCAGGACAATGAGAATCAGCATGGTTGGGCTGATGGTGCTTGGCATTTCCATGGCATTGATATTGAGAGACATTGTCGATGCCACATTTTTCTTTGTTTCACTCACCATGTCGTTGGGATTTCTGATCCTGGTGATGTGGATCTATCCCAGGATCAACAGGCACAGTGTCAATCTCTCCATTTTAGCCTGCCTGATAGGAGTAATAATTCCTGCCAGCATCCTTGGGATTTCAGAAGTTTTGGTACAGTGGGCCATAGGTTTTTGCATAGGTGGGTTAATTATCGGGATCATTGTCAACGCCATCAATCCCGCCAAACCTGATCCGGTTAAACAGGCGGACTAGAATACAAAATGGGAGTAAACTCTGGAGTTTACTCCCATTTCACTGAATGGTACCCATAGCCACCAGTCAGTGCCGAGCTACAGTTATCCTGGCCGGCTCACACGGTACATTCCTGAGGAATTTACCGCGGAACCCTGGTTCTCGGCCCATGCTCCGTAGAACACCGACCTGCAACCGTCCTTTCACCCAGCTTACGCTGAATTTCCGGGACAGGCTCCGGAAGGCCCCTGCACCGGCCAGGTCTTACGATCTGTCCGGGGCCAGAGTGAATAAGCTTAGTGGAACCCCAGGGGATTCGTTTCGGCTCCTCAACCTTTCGGATCAACTTTTTAAAGATCAACCAAGCAGGGATCTGCAGTTGAATAAACCTGGAAACCCTGTTTCGAGGTTTATGCCAGGCTCTGGATGAATCTCCGGATATGGCGGAATCCCTGTATCCGGCCGGTTCGCTCACCGACATCCGCCGTAGCGGTCCGGTTCTCTACACCGGGCGAAACTTCGAGCGGCCTGTTATCTCTCACTCGGTATAACCAAAAATATACCATCGGTTTAGACAAATCAAGCAGATCGGCATATTCTCTATTCACAAATAACACACATAGGTTATTAACAAATTGTTAATAACTTCGAATTTATGCCCCGCCTGATCTCGATCTGGATTTGAATCGGATCATCAACAGCTGTTCATAAATTCGTATGAACAAAACCAGCTAGAACTCCAATCGAATGTGACCTCCTGAATTATCAGGAATTTCTTAGATTTACTTATATAAAATGATCGATCATGAATCTGATCAAAAAGGGATTTCTCATGCTGGGAATGTTGGTAGCCGGTCTCCCGGGATCCCTGATGGGTCAATCAGCATATGAACTTACTTTTCAGGGGATCCTGGCCGGTATCGATGGGGAAGGGATCGGTAACGAAAGTTTTCTGCTCAAAGTCCAGATCCGTACCGATCCAGCCGATGAGGTTCTCTATGAATTCACCTCGGATGTGCATACTGACGAAGAAGGATGGTTTGGTTTCACCATCAGCAACATCTCGGAGTTCATGATGAAAGTGGATGGATCGTGGAAACCGATACTATTGCGGATGGAATTCCTGCCAGGTGACCAGACCAGCTGGATCGAGAAAGGAAACGATTTCCTCGTGACTTACACCCTCAAACCGTCAGAGAGTTCAGAACACCTGTTTCAAATGACCCGGATGGAAGGATCGGATCTGGAGGTTTACTCGGAAGAACATCTCCATGCCTTCAGGGATCTCTACCCTTTTGCCTACCTGACCGGTGGATTTCTTATCACGGATACGCCACCGATCGATCAACAATCCGTTACCGATCTGCAGATCTGGCTCACCCCTGATCCGGAAGATGAGGAGGAGGCCGCATCGCGCGGTGTAAAAGGCGGATTTCCCGTGGGGGGATACCGCAAAAAGAAATAGCAATTAATTCTTACTGTCAGGATTTATCCTTATCCTTGGATTTATCCTTGATTGACTGACTCTGAGTGGTTCCCTTGGAGATGGATTCCCGCATGGTCGTATCGGCCTGGATGTTCTTAAACTTGTAATAATCCAGGATTCCCAGGTTTCCGGTCCGGAACGCTTCCGCCATGGCCAGGGGGATCTCTACCTCTGCCTCGATGACCTTGGCCCGTGCTTCCTGTGCCTTGGCTTTCATCTCCTGTTCGGTGGCTACAGCCATGGCCCTGCGCTCTTCAGCTTTGGCCTGAGCTATGTTCTTATCAGCATTGGCCTGATCCATTTGCAGGACGGCTCCAATGTTTTTTCCGATATCAATATCAGCCACATCAATGGAAAGGATCTCAAAAGCAGTTCCGGCATCCAGCCCCTTTTCGAGGACTATCTTGGAAATGAAATCGGGATTTTCGAGCACCTCCTTGTGCGATTTGGAGGAACCAATGGAGGATACAATGCCTTCTCCTACCCTGGCCAGGACGGTCTCCTCTCCGGCTCCACCAACCAGCTGCTTGATGTTGGCCCTTACGGTCACCCTTGCCTTGGCGATGAGCTGAATCCCGTCCTTGGCAACGGCAGTTACGGGGGGTGTATTAATAACTTTGGGATTCACGGACATTTGCACTGCTTCAAGCACTTCACGACCAGCCAGATCGATGGCTGTTGCCATCTGGAACGGCAGGTCAATGTTGGCCTTACTGGCGGAAACCAGCGCATGTATCACCTGCTCAACATGACCACCGGCCAGGTAATGTGCTTCCAGTTCATCCCGTTTGATAAAAGCCAGGCCTGCCTTATGTGCTTCAATCATGGAACGGACGATAATGGTAGGTGGCACTTTCCTCCAGCGCATCAGAATCAGTTGAAGCAGAGAGATCCTGACACCTGAAAGCAGAGCGGTAAACCAGAGTCCGATGGGGATGAAATAGAGAATGATCCATAGCCCGATGATACTGGCTACCACAATAATGATCCATGAATAATTGAATTCCATAATGGTTTACTTTTTAATGGGTTTCACACTAATTCTTGTCCCTTCAATGGCCACAATCTCCACATCTGAATGTTCATCGACGTAGCCTTCTATAGATTTCGCTTCTCTGACCAGATCATTTATCAGGATTTTACCCATGGGGGCAAGCCTCGTCAGAGCAGTACCCTGGTCCCCGATTCTTACCTGCTCCTCGGTCAGATCCTTGTCCACGGTTCCCTTGATATCGGTCTTGAGCATCAGCCTGCTCCAGGTTCTGGCTCTCAACGACATCGCTATCACAAATATACTGAGCATTACCGTTCCGATCAGCACCCAGATGCCCACAGTAGACCCGAAGTCATTGAAAGCTTTGTAAACGCCGAAAACGGTGAGTACCAGTCCGCCTATACCCGCAATGGTAACCCCCGGAACCAGCAGGAATTCAATGACAAAAAGCAGGATGCCCAGAACGATTAAGATTATGATAACTGCCATGGCCTGAATTAAGAATCTACTGATGCCTTTAAACCTCTGGAAACAAGCTTGTAACGAAGCTCCTTCATCTCATGGAAGGATCCGGACCTCACCACACATTTTCCCTTGAAATGGGTAATGGTGGCACACTGTTCAGCCTGGGTCATGGAATGGTCACAGACTTCCACCAGGGTTTCCATCACATAATCGAAGGTGTTGACCTCATCGTTGTGAAGCACCAGTTTTGCCTGATGCTGCTGATCGGAATCTTCAGAACCAATCTTCTGGGGCCGGCTGGTAAAATTGCTGTCCATAATTTGCGGTCGTCACTACCGTCAAATATAGCAATTTTTACGTTTGAACCATCCTCATTCAAGCTGTTTTGCCCGATGTGTGGTGATCTGTTTTCCATTATACCATGCCACAATGAAAGCATCCTCAAATCCCTTTGAGTGAACCCTGGTGAGTGCTGATGAGGCCTCACTGTAGCTGGAGAATTTTCCAGCATAGTATTTGACCAGTCCGCTGTCAGGCAGCCGCTCTCCGGTAATGGGTGTGATTCCTCTGAAGGTGGCGGTCTCCACCTCCTCGCTGTAAACCCCGAGCTGGATCCTGTAAAAGGTCCCCGGGGGGACAGGCACATCCATGGGGATGAGGCGCGCCTGCTTGTAAGGAGACTGATCCAGGATCCGGAACCGGTTCATATCCTCTCTGTTCTTCTGCTCCCCTGAAACCTCTACCGGGGGAGTACCCGGTTCACCATCCATATTGGATGAATCGGTGAACCTGAATACTGTGATACCGTTCATCACCGTATCTGGCTCAATGGTATCAGGCACCCGGCTCCCGTCGATTCTTCTCCTCGCTTCCGTGGCTTCATAAAGTGCAAGAAGTTCCTCTGCCATCTCCTGCTGGTCCCTCGATTTTTTCTCCCACAGGATGATTTGTTTCTGCCACACCCACACGTCGTTGGGATCATCAGATCGATCTATCCTGAAGCGGGCATCAGCGGCGAGCTGCGTTAACGAGTCCGCTTTGAGCTGGTGACGGATGCCTTCAGCATGTATCTCCCGGGTGGAAATCCCGGACTCAGGATAATCCAGTATGATCACAGGTGTGATCACAGGTGTCTGGTCATCTGCAGCCAGCGTAACAGCGTCCTGTTCAATGGATGCTGCCGGTTCGTAAGTTTCCGAAGCCAGTGCCTCCAGTTCCTCCTGAATCTGATCGGCCACCCCGCCCATCGCTGCAATCTCCCGGAGCATCATGTAGTCGCGAACATCGGTTTGTTTTTTGGGTTCAATCAGGTGTACCCGGTAAACGGTTAGCATAGAATCCGGACCCTGACGGTTTGAGAAAAACATCATCATGCCCAGGTCGGTTCCGGGTAAAAGCAAGAACTCATCCATGGCAGAATTGATGGGAAATCCCATATTCGTAGGTTCGCTCCATTGATCCCTTTCACTATCATAATGCGTTCTGTAGAGGTCAAATCCTCCAACTCCAGCTCTCCCGTTGGTGGCAAAGTAAAGGTCATTCTCCACAGGATCGAAATAGGGCAGGATCTCATCCCCTACCGTATTCAGTGCCTTGATCTCTTCAGGATCCCCCCATACATTTGCCGGCCCCTTTTTGATCCTGAACAGCTGTGTACCCTCCTTTTCGTTTCTTCCCTGCGCTGCAAAAAAGGCATATTCACCTCTGACAGCATTGGGAGAGAGGAACATGATCCCGGTATAGCTGTCCCTGGTCGCATCTTCCGTTGCATAGGCTGAGGGTTTGTATTGCAATTGACCTCCCTTCATTTGGATCTGGGAGAATTGTGCCGAGTCCAGCAGGTCGATAAACGTCACATTCATCAACTCGTAAGGGTTGTAAAAAGAGGTGATCTCCATGGCACTCCTGCAGGTGGCCTGCAGGTGATCGATCCCGTACTCCCTCCTTTCCTGCCTGGAAGCCCGGATTTCGAATTGCCTGTAATATTTCAGCGCTTCTGAGAAGTTATAGTTCAGGTGGTGTGCCCGTGCCAGGTAAAAAGTGGCATCGCCGTTGATAACATCGCCGTTGACTGAACGATACAGATGCTCGATCGCCTCATCCAGATCCTCACCAAGTTCCACCAGGCAGCGGCCCAGGTAGTAGTCAATTTCTGCCCGGCCCGGATCGGTCCCGGAAAGCTCCCTGAAGCCTGCCAGGGCCTCCCGGTAGCTGCCGGATTCGAACAGGTCAAATGCATCCTGCTCCGGAACAGGCCCTTCCACCGGCTGCAACTGACCGTAGAGGGGCATCAGTGGGTTCATCATCAGGATTCCCGCTCCGAAAAGTATAGTTGTGATCAGCCTTTTAAACATAATAGTTCCGGATCTGTTTATGTAGTAATTACGGCGCCTCACAGGCAGGTTAAAAATAGCAATTATTCATGGCACCATCCATGGCATTTTATTAATAAATTTGCCGTTGATCACCTGATGTTTGAGGCAATCTTTGTACATTTATAAACTGTTTGAACAATGTCAAAACTGAAAGAAGGAGATCCGGCCCCTGCCATCCATGCAGTGGACCAGAACGGAGAAAAAATCACACTCGAAGAATACAGGGGTAAGAAGGTCGTACTCTATTTCTATCCAAAGGACAACACTCCTGGATGCACGGCTGAAGCGTGTGATCTGAGGGACAATTATTCAAGGTTTCTCTCCCAGGGTTACGAAGTGATCGGGGTAAGTGCGGACAGTGAAAAATCGCACCGCAATTTTATAACCAAATACGAGCTCCCGTTCAGACTTATCTCCGATGTTGATAAAAAGGTACTGAAGGATTATGAAACCTGGGGAGAAAAGAAGATGTACGGAAAATCTTACATGGGTATCCTGAGGAAAACGTATATCATCGATGAGCAAGGAAACATTGAAAGGATCATTGAAAAGGTCAATACAAAAGCACACAGCGCACAGATATTCGGAGAGTGATCACATAAAACATGTAAAGCAATATGAGTAACGGAAGCAGCAGTGGCAACAATCAGGAAAAACTGAAGGCCCTCCAGCTCACCCTGGATAAAATTGAGAAGGGGTATGGCAAGGGAACCATTATGAAATTAGGGGATGACGCCATCGAAGATGTCCCAGTCATTCCGTCGGGTTCTATCGGGCTGGATGTCGCCCTCGGTGTTGGAGGCTATCCTCGTGGAAGGGTCATAGAGATCTACGGACCCGAATCATCGGGTAAAACCACCCTCGCCATTCATGCCATTGCCGAGGCACAGAAGGCAGGTGGTATTGCCGCTTTCATCGATGCGGAACATGCATTTGACCGTTTCTATGCCAAAAAACTGGGAGTGGATATCGAGAACCTGTACATTTCCCAGCCCGACAACGGGGAGCAAGCCCTTGAGATCGCCGATCACCTGATCCGTTCCGGTGCCATCGATATCATTGTAATCGATTCAGTGGCTGCACTCACTCCGAAGTCCGAGATCGAGGGGGAAATGGGGGATTCAAAAATGGGGCTCCAGGCGAGACTGATGTCTCAGGCACTTCGAAAGCTCACTGCCAACATCAACAGGACCCAGACCACCTGCTTCTTCATCAACCAGCTGAGAGAGAAAATAGGGGTCATGTTCGGGAACCCGGAGACCACCACCGGGGGTAATGCCCTCAAATTTTACGCTTCCGTCCGGCTTGATATCAGACGGATCGGGCAGCTCAAAGAGGGAGAGGAGGTCCATGGAAACCGGACACGGGTCAAAGTAGTAAAAAACAAGCTGGCTCCCCCATTCAGAAAGGTGGAGTTTGATATCCTTTACGGACAGGGCATATCCAAGACTGGTGAGTTGATTGATCTTGGAGTGGACCTGGGTATTCTCAAAAAGAGCGGTTCCTGGTTCAGCTATGGAGAAACCAGGCTGGGACAGGGAAGAGATGCAGTGAAGAACCTGCTCAGGGATAATCCCGAACTGTCGGAGGAGATCGAGACAAAGATCAAGGCGTCGCTGCAGAGCGCGGCTGAATAGCGGTAACCTATTGATTCTTTTTTTCGTAAATTGGGGGGAACAGTATATGGTTCCACCGTTATGAGTTTTCTCCTTCATTTCATTTTCATTGCCGCATTCCTCCTGATCTATATCATCGCGATCATCATACTGAAACCTTTTCGCCTCCACCGGAAAAGACCCGTTTCCACCATATTTATCAAAGCCAGTTACCTGATTTACCTGGCCTGCTTTATGCTCATGGCCTATCTGATCCTCTTTTTTTCGGCCACGGCTGAACCATCGGAAGACGTGGACGAGGAACGTATTCTCAATGCACTGACGGTCTTCAGTGTACTGGCATTTTTCATTCCCAATATCGGTATCATGATCAGGCGGAGGATCGGATCATGGAGGGTTTCCTATAATTACCTGATCACTGCCCTCAACATCATCATTTCCGCGGGACTCATCTGGTTCATTATTGACCTTCCCTGGCAGTTCAAGTAGATGGGAACGGTATTTAATCGGAGCTGTACAGGGATAGAGCCAGTTCCAGCTTGTTTTCCAGTTCCAGTTCCCCTTCTATCCAATGAATAGGTATACCCCTGCGCTCCATTCCGCGGAAATAGGTCATTTGCCTTTTGGCAAACTGGTGGATGGCACTGTTCAACTTTTCCACCATCTCCTCATAGGTGACCTTCTGCAGCAGATAATGTGTAATATATCGGTATTCAAGTCCATAGTAATCCATCCGCTCTGCCGGCACCCCCTTTTTCAATAATGTCTCCACCTCTTCGACCATTCCTTTCTTCAGACGGTGGTGCAGCCTCTCTGTGATCCGCCTGCGGCGGACTGTCCGCTCATACCTGATGCCCAGTACCAGGGGAACAAGATCGTAGCCGGCACTTGCATCGGATGTGGATGTTCCCTGGTACATGGCAATCTCTATGGCCCTGATGAGTCTTTTCCGGTTCACTGTATCCGTAACATTATGGAGCGGACCGTATAATTTCAGGATAGCAGCCAGTTCCTCGTAAGTTTTCTTTTCCAGGTCATTCCTGAGCTCCCGGTTTACCGGAACATGAAGCAGTCTGTAATTTCTGAGCACTGCCTCGATGTAGAGCCCGGTTCCGCCACACAGCAACGGCATCTTTCCCTTTTCGATCACATCATTGTAAACACGGAGAAAATCGTGTTTGAAAAGATAGAGGTTGTATTCGTACCCCGCATCCATAATATCGACCAGGTGAACCGGAATTCGCTTTTCACCGACCAGGTAATCATCATAATCCTTGCCGGTTCCGATATCCATTCCACGATACACCTGGCGTGAATCCGCACTGATGATCTCGCCATCGATTTGATCCGCAAGGTGGGCAGCAAAAGCTGTTTTCCCGCCCGCTGTATGCCCCAGCACAGTCACAAGGTTGAATCTGGTCCCTTCCATTACTCTCAAATATAGCCAAATAACCTGTTTTTGGTTACCTTTGGGTGCAAATCGCATGGCAAACCGGATCAACATAAAAAACAAGAAAGCATTTCACGACTACGAGATCCTGGAGAAATATGTGGCGGGAATCCAGTTGCAAGGCTCCGAGATCAAGTCGATCCGGCTGGGAAAGGTGAGCCTGGCTGAATCTTACTGCCTCTTTCATCGTAATGAGCTTTTTGTGAGGGGAATGCAGATTGCGGAGTATGCCTGGAGCAGTTACAACAAGCATGATCCCGGCAGGGACCGGAAACTGCTCTTAAACCGTCAGGAACTCAAGAAGCTGCAGCGCAAAACCAGGGAAAGCGGACTCACCATCATTACATTACGTATTTTTGTTGCGGAATCGGGTTATGCCAAACTTGAGATCGGACTGGCCAGGGGGAAGAAAGAATACGATAAGCGGGAAATCATCAAACGAAAGGATGCCCAGCGTCAGCTGGAACGGATGCATAAAATAAAATAGGCCGGTTACTGGGAGAAGAAGAATTCGTTTAACTCCTTCAACTCCGGAAGGCTCAGATCCAGCTGATAGTCAAAGTACTGATCAATAGCCTTCAACAACTCCTCGTAGGAGAGATAACCGTCCTGATCCTCATCCAGTGGTTTAAACTTGTCCGGTATTTTCACCTCGGAGCCAATGATGTAGGCGGCCAGGATCATGTCCATGTAAGGAGCCACCTCCTCACGCTTCATGGCGCTGTTGCGCAGTTCCATCCGGGCCAGGAACTCCTCTTCGGTAACGGTTGTCCCATCCGGATCCACCCAGGCTCCCGGCCGGGTATCCGCCTCCAGATCCTGATAATCCGGAATGCCGTCGCCATCCGTGTCAAACGGACATCCGGTGGTATCCACAGCAACACCTTCCGGAGTTCCGGGACACCTGTCATTCCAATCCACCACCTGATCAAGGTCCTCGTCCTCAAACATCAGTGGATCGTAAGCTTCTTCCACATAGAAAGGATCTCCCGGGGCAGGCTTGAACAGATCGAAGCTGAACGAGATGTGTGTATACAGATAGCTGTCATTGCCCTTGTTCCCCTGAATGCTTGTTCCGGCGTATGCCACATTCTCCATCACATCAGTGAGCGTATAGTGGTAGGAAACACCCACACTGAATGAGGTACGGGGGTCGATCCTGAAAAGGAACCCGGCTCCAACCGGAAACCCGATGGAGTATTGATTGTAATCCCCCAGGCCGAACTCCTCCTGTTCGCGAAGCCTCAGGTCGGTCTCATAACTGTAATCGCGGTGAAGGATGGTGGAGAGTTCCGGATCCGTATTCTCCTCCTGGATATCCCTGATGGTACCGTCTGACCAGTAATGGTAGGTGATTCCATTCGCATCCCTCAGGTCCCCTTTGGCCCCGAACCGGATACTTTCAACCCCGAGTGAAATATAGGGCCGGACCAGTGCATCCCGGGCTATCAAATGTCCGAACCGGTACTCCATGCTGAAACCGAAAGAGGTAAGGGTGCTTTCGAAATTGAGGTTTTGCTCCAGGTCTGTATAAGAGTAAGCATTGCCTCCCAATTTCCCCATCATCACGTTGAAATTGGCTATGTAGTATCTGTTTCGATCCACATGGGCCGAGAGGTTAAGTGCAGCAGCGTAATTGCCGATGGAAGGACCGTGGAAGCTGTTTCTCACATCACCGAAAAAGTCCAGCACCCCCAGAGAGATGGAGGCCACCGGTTTGAAAACAAATCCGGGATCTGATTCGGTCTGCCGGGAGAGGGAATCGGTTTCAGCCTGCAGTTCGGGATAGGACCCGGATTCTACATCCTGTCCGGAGACCAACAAGGTGACCGGAATCATTAAGAGGAAGAGGAGTCTGTATGGTGGTTTAGGCTGCACCGGCAGATCAGTTAGAGGATATCATTGCCTGACTGACGAAACAGGTACCCTGTTTCCGTTTCGGTAAGCTACGACAAATGATCCTTCCACGTCAGGCAGGTTCTCGACCTGGTTCCTGTAAGAGACCGCATCTTCATACGATCTGAACGATCCTACCGTGTATTTGTAGAATCCACCCTGCCGTTCCACAAAAACATCACGGTCCACCCCCGCTTCCCTGAACAGGGCACGTGCATCGGAAGCTTCCGTGGTGGCCGCTAACTGCACGCGGTAATAGACCCCGGTCTCGGCTTGAAGCAGAGGGGTATCCATCACCGCACCGGCCGAAGCACCGGTGGCCGGCGGGACCACGTCAGGTTCCGTACGCTGCTCCTCCCTTGTGACACTTTCATCGGGCTGGGTTACTGTCTGCTGGTTCACCTGTGCCGTCTGCCTCGCGCTTCCGGGAGCTTCACCCGTAAGCAGCAGATTTCTGCGCTCTGCCTGGGACATCACCTCCAGTGGAACATCCATCTGTTTTACCTCGACGAGCTTGTTGTCATTGCCCGAGGTATAGGTCATCATCCCGTCGATATTCATCTCTCCCTGCGTCTCATTTTGCTTCGGAACAAGCCTGTACTCCACTATAAATTCTGAAGTTTCCGGCAGTTTCATCCAGATAAATTTCACCGTTGAAGCTGCAAATGATTCGATCCCACCCTGACTTTCAACCTTTTCAAAGATGTAACCCTCAGGCAGGGTCTCCTCGATCTTAGCGTATTTACTGCCGGTGGGATTATTCACAAGCAACCTCACCAGGTAGGCTCCGCTGGGAAGCAGGATGGGTTTCTGCCTGATCACCATGGCGAAAGCCTTGTCCTGCGGGTCATCGGACGGGGGGGCGCTGGATTCCCCCGTGAAGTCTTTGATATCCACGATAAAATCTGGATCTACCGTGGAACTGGGGATGATCGTAATATCCGGGCTCTGAGGTACATTCAGGAACCTTCGTTCATCATCTACCACGTAGGCAAAAACCCCGCCCAGGTTAAATGTTCCTTTCAACCTTTCGTTTACCTCAATACTGTAACTCACGGTTACCCTCGGATTTTCCGGAAGTTTCAGCCAGATGATCCTGATGCGCTGGTTGTCGAAACTGAAATCCGCATTGGGTGAACTGACATTGGAAGCAGATAATCCCAGAGGCAGATCCTGAGAGAAGCGGGAATAATCGGTGAGTGTCCCCTTCTGAATATTTACAGTTACGGTGAATTCCTCTCCTGCCCTAACCCGGGAAGGATGATCAATGGAAATATCCACATCCTGTCCGGTAAGCGACATGGACAGGCAGGCCATAACCAGAATTGCAACATGGGCCAGGTATTTCATCATACGTATTGCTCAATTTTCACACAATGCGAACCACCCGTTTAATCAGTAGAAGTTTATATTCTTGATTTGCAATGTGTTAGGTTATCGTCAAATTATATCTCAGCATCATTACAGAATGTTGCATACTACATTTTCTCACTATTGCATCTTCTGCATTTCAAGCCATTATGTGTAAAGTTATCAATTTAAACAAAAATAGTAACCTACGGAGATATTGCGATTAAAGTTTTTAACTATCAACAGGTAAATTAGATGGGTATGAAATCATGTTTAAGTAACAATCGAAGCTATGTCAATGTTTAGGGTCATTCATACGAGGATCCTGAACCCGTTTTTCAGAAGCCCGTTCGCAACTATGGAGTGAGAATTGATATCACCGGGTAAATCATTAATTTGTACTGGGTTTTTACCCGATGTAAGAATCCCGACATTCCTAACTCTGAGCAGATGAAAAGCATTAGCAGAAAAGAGTTTATTCAGAAGACCGGGGCCCTCACCACAGGGGTCATGATTTCACCGGCCATGGCAGGAGGACGCATGAAAGCCGTTAATTTTAATAAGATCAGGGTGGGTGTGATCGGTTGCGGGAGCGTATCCAACTCCTATTTCCCACACCTTTCCCAATCCCCTTACACAGATATTGTCAGCGCGTGTGATATCATCTTTGAGAGAGCGGTCTCACAAGCCAGGCGGTTCAGTATTCCACATACCTATCCCCATATTGATCAGATGCTGGCAGGAGCTCCATTCGATCTGCTGGTGAACCTGACCGATATGCAGGAACACGGAAGGCTGAACAAGATTGCGCTCAAGGCAGGAAAACACGTTTGGAGTGAAAAGCCCCTTGCCAATACAGTTCCGGAAGGGAAGGAGCTGCTGAAGCTGGCTAAGGAGATGGAAGTCAGAATCTGGGGCGCCCCCGTGGTGGTAAACAGTCCGCAGTTCGCATTTATGGCCGAGGCAGTAAGAACGGGGAAGCTGGGTAATATTTCCTCGGCTCACGCACATTACGGACACCTGGGGCCCACCTGGTCAGCTTTCTTTTATGAGAAAGGAGGCGGAAGCCTGCCCGATCTCGGTGTCTATAACCTGGCTACGCTAACGGGACTCCTGGGACCAGCAAAATATGTGACGGCTATGACCAGCATTGTGACCCCTGTCAGAAAAACCGATAATAAAGGAGAGGTGAAGGTGGAAGCCGAGGATAATGCGATGGTGCTGATGGACCACGGGAACGGTATCCTGTCACACGTGCAGTCGGGATTTAACTACTTTGATCCCTACGGTCATACGGGAACCGGTCAGGACCGGCCAACGGTATTGATCTGGGGGACCCGGGGTAACATGGGACTGGTGGGTTATGACTGGGCCCCTTTCGGGGTCGACCTTGCCACTTTGGACCATGAGGATCCGGTGCGTTACGCCGATGATGCCAGAGGTTATGTCTGGCAGGAGGGCGCTTCCATAGTAGCTGAGGCTTTGGCCACAGGCAAGGAGACCCTTGTAACAGCGGAACACTCACTCCATGTGCTTGAGATCATTGAAGCGGCCCGGAGATCGGGCCAAAGCGGAGAAAGGATAAAGATCACCACCGGATTCAAATACCCTGTCATCTGAATCGCCGAACTGCATCCCGGCCACGCTCGGTCAACCTGAAAAGCGGGATCCGAACCGTGATCCGTTCCAGATCCACCCCGTTAGGGCGGCATTCCTGTTTGAGTTCGCCAGACTGGTTTGCTAGAAATTTGGGCTCAGCAGATACTTGGCATAGAATGTATTGATCACATCCACGGCTTCGTCTGCACTCTCCACTACCTTAAACAGCTCCCGGTCCTCGGGACTGATGTTTTTCTGCTCACTCTGTACCACGTTCTCAAGCCAGTTTACCAGTCCTTCCCAGAAATCTGAACCCACGAGGACGATCGGAAACTTCCCGATCTTCCCGGTCTGTATGAGTGTAACAGATTCAAAGAACTCATCAAATGTCCCGAAACCTCCGGGCAGTACAATGAACCCCTGGGCATATTTCTGGAACATCACCTTTCGGACAAAAAAGTGCTTGAAATTCAGTAATTTATCATGATCAATATAGGGATTTGAATCCTGCTCGTGAGGAAGATGTATATTGAGTCCCACGCTGATCCCCTCCCCCTTGTGGGCTCCTTTGTTTGCAGCCTCCATGATGCCCGGTCCTCCTCCGGTGATCACACCATACCCACTCTGGGTCAGTTTGAAGGCGATCTCTTCGGCAAGTTCGTAGTATTTGGTACCCGGCTTGGTTCTGGCTGATCCAAAAATGGAGACACAGGGTCCGATGGAGGCCATTTTTTCAAAACCCTCCACAAATTCCGCCATCACTTTGAATATCTGCCAGGAGTCGGAGATCTTAATCTCGTTCCAGGTCTTTTGTTTAAACGCTTTCTTGATCTTATCTTCGTCTGAAACCATAATTTTTCTTTTTTTAGTCAGATCCCCGGGAGCATGTCAGAAAGATCCCGGAATTCACTCCTTTGATTTGATCAACAGTTCTTCCCTCAGGAAATTCCCGGTATAGCTCCCCCTCACTTTCGCGACTTCCTCGGGAGTACCGGATGCCAGGATCGTACCTCCCCGGCTCCCGCCTTCCTTCCCCAGGTCAATGATGTGGTCGGCAACCTTGATGACATCCAGGTTGTGTTCAATCATGATGACCGTGTTTCCGCGGTTCACCAGCCTCGAAATGACCTCCAGCAGCACGCGGACATCTTCAAAATGAAGTCCGGTAGTGGGCTCGTCCAGAATGTAAACTGTCTTGCCAGTATCCTTCTTTGCCAGTTCTGCAGAGAGTTTTACCCGCTGGGATTCCCCACCCGACAATGTGGTGGAAGGCTGACCCAGCCTGATGTAGCCCAGTCCCACATCCTGCATGGTCTTCAACTTCCTGAGAATGGAGGGTACACTGCTGAAGAATTCCACCGCCTGGTTGATAGTCATTTTCAGGACATCATTGATATTCTGGTCTTTGTAGCGCACCTCGAGGGTCTCCCGGTTGTACCTTTTCCCGTTGCATGTCTTGCATTGTACGTATACATCCGGCAGGAAGTTCATTTCTATGGTTTGCACACCGGCTCCCCCACAGGTTTCACATCTGCCCCCCTTCACATTAAAAGAGAACCGGCTTGACTTGTATCCCCTGATCCTGGCATCCGGTGTTTGCTCAAACAGCTTGCGGATGTCGCCAAATACACCTGTATAAGTGACCGGATTGGACCTGGGGGTTCTGCCGAGCGGGGACTGGTCCACTTCAATCACTTTATCGATTAAGTCCAATCCTTCAATGGAACTGTATGGCAGGGGTTCCTTGCTGGACCGGTAGAGTTTCTGGCTGAGGATGGGATGAAGTGTTTCGTTGACCAGTGTTGATTTTCCGCTGCCACTCACACCCGTCACACAAATGAAAGTCCCCAGCGGGAATTGTACATCGATCTCCTTCAGGTTGTTTCCCGATGCACCCCTGATCTTTAAGAATTGTCCATTTCCTTTCCTGCGGGCTTCCGGGACCGCTATCTCCCTGGTATGATTGAGGTATGCTGCAGTGAGGGTGCTTCCCTTCAAAATCTTATCGGGTGATCCGTCCGCCACCAGCTCCCCGCCCAGTCTCCCTGCTCCGGGGCCCAGGTCCACAATGTGATCCGCAGAGAGAATCATCTCACGGTCGTGCTCCACCACAATCACAGAATTCCCCTGATCTCTGAGTTGCTGCAGCGAGGAGATCAGTTTCCGGTTATCGCGCTGATGCAAACCAATGCTTGGTTCATCGAGTATGTAAAGGACATTGACCAGGCGCGACCCGATCTGGGTCGCCAGTCTGATACGCTGGCTTTCCCCGCCTGAAAGGGATCTCGCACTTCTCTCCAGGGAGAGGTAGTTCAATCCAACATCCATCAGAAAACCGAGCCTGCTTCGAATCTCTTTCAGGATATCCCTGGCAATTTTTTTCTGCCTCTCTGAGAGCTTCTCCTCGATGTTCACAAACCACCCGGTGAGGGTGCCAATATCCATGGACGAGAGTTCTGCAATGTTTTTGCCGTTGATCCTGAAGTATAGCATCTCCGGTTTAAGCCTGCTACCCTGGCATTGCGGACAGGTCACCTTCCTGATAAATTGCCTCGCGGGTTGTCTTCCGTTTTTGCCGTTGGATTCACCGGCATTGTTTTGAATCATGTTGATGATCCCGTCGAAACTCAGGAAATAGTTGGAGGTTGCTCCAAGGGGGGTATTCTGAAGTTTCAGGGGCTCCTCGGAACCAAACAGGATGCAGTGGAGTGCTTTTTCGGGAATCTCCCGGACCGGAGTGTCCAATGTGAATCCGTACCGGCGGGCAATCGCTTCAAGCTGCCAGAATATGAGAGAATTCCTGTAACTCCCCACCGGCAGCAGGGCTCCTTTGCGAATGCTTTTCGAATCATCCGGGATGATCTTTCTAATGTCCACATCGTTGATGATTCCAAGTCCGTTGCAATGGGGGCACGCGCCCTGGGGAGAGTTGAATGAAAAACTGTGTGGAGCAGGTTCATTGTAGGATATGCCCGAGGTGGGGCACATCAGATGGCTGGAAAAAAACCGTGGTTCCTTTCCCTCCTTTTCCAGGACCATGGTCACACCTTTGCCCTGTTGCATGGCCCTTGCCACCGATTTTTTCAACCGGTCGCGATCTGAATCCCGTGCCACCAGGCGGTCCACTACCAGCTCCACATCGTGACTCTTGTACCTGTCGATCCTCATTCCCGGAACCACCTCACGGATCTCCCCGTCGATCCGGGCATAGATGTAACCATTCTTTCTGATCTGTTCGAACAACTCCCTGTAATGTCCCTTTCTTCCCTGGACCAGTGGCGCAAGCACGTATATCTTTTTTTCGCTGAAGGCCTTGAGGATGGTGTCCAGGATCTGTTCTTCGGTATACCTGACCATCCGTTCGCCCGTTACATAGGAAAAAGCATCGGATGCACGTGCGTAAAGCAACCTGAGGAAGTCGTAGACCTCGGTTACGGTTCCCACGGTAGACCTGGGATTTTTGTTGGTGGTCTTTTGTTCGATTGAAATGACCGGGCTCAATCCGGTGATCTTGTCCACCTCCGGACGTTCCATGGTTCCCAGGAACTGGCGGGCATAGGCACTCAGGGTTTCAATATACCTCCTTTGACCTTCGGCATATATGGTATCGAAAGCCAGGGATGATTTTCCGCTCCCGCTCAGTCCGGTTATGACGGTAAGCTTATTTCGCGGGATCGATACATCAATGTTTTTCAGGTTATGAACCCTGGCACCCAGGACCTCTATTTTCCGATCGCTGCTCTTCACTGTTCTCCGTATGCATCTGCACGCCTGTACCCCTGCTCAGGCAGCAGGATCTCATAGGTCTTGCCCCGCGAATTGGTCAGCCCGGTATCCCTGAGCCAGGGATTGAAGTACTTCAGTATTTTGTAATTGGTGCCGTTTGCCCTGGCAAAATCAGCGAAATGGGCAACGGCACTATCTACTTTCACCACATAGGTAGGTATTTCAGGATAGAGATCCTCCCTGGAGATGTGGAATCCGTAAGTTTCAGGATTTTCGAAAATCAGCTTGAACGCTACTACCCTGTAAATGTAACGTGCAGTTTCCTCGACCAGCAGGAGATCGTAGTAATCCGTTGTCTTCTGCCGCTCAACCTGCCGGTCGATCCCCCTGCGCCCTGCATTGTAGGATGCTGCAGCCATGGTCCAGCTACCGTATTTGCGATACGATTCAATGAGGTAATCGCATGCCACCTGTGTGGACTTAATGATGTGATATCTCTCATCCACCTCGTTGTTTACCTCCAAGCCGTATTCCTGGGCCGTTCCTTTGAGCAACTGCCAGAATCCCACCGCCTTGACCGGTGATACTGCCTGACTCAGACCGCTTTCGGCCACAGCCAGGTACTTGAAATCATCAGGAATCAGGTTTTCTCTGAGTACCGCTTCGATCTGGGGAAAATAACGGTTGGCCAGTTTGATCAACCGGATGGTCTGGGAATGAAAATAGGTATTGGAAAGCATTTCGCGATCCAGTGACTCACGTACATCAAACAGGTCGAGTGGCATCGGCTCTCCTGCAAAGGATACCTGTTCAGGGATTTCCACCCCGTATACGCCAAATGATTCCCCTGATCCGGGAACTACGGGGTCATTCTCAGATTCCCCGGAATAGCCCTTTGCTGCCAGAAAAACAGCCAGGATGAAAATACCTGACACACTGACCGCCATCATTCTTCTCTGAAATTTCCTTGCGTACATTTTACATATAATAATATCCTGTCCGACACCTCTATTACCGCTCCCGGGGGAGCGCCAGGCAACAAAATTACAGAATTGTTTGGAAACCACTGCGGTGACAGGTAGCAGTTAATTAACAATCTTCTGCGTCAATTGGTTCTAGAAGGTGTACCTTATTCCGGTATACAAACCCAGTGAATATGGACGGGTTGAAGGAAGGGTTTCATCATTTACAGAATGGAGGAAATAGCGGAACCTGGGTTCGAGACTGAGGCTGAACTTTCTGTGTATGTGATAAATCATGCCCAGTCCGGCATTCCCGGAATAATTCACGTTCCGGATGTTGGAAAGGTATCCGATCTCTTCCCTGCCGTCCGGGGTCTCCATGGTTACATAGTTGCTGACCAGGAAATTGGTGCTCAGACCGCCGATCAACTGGAGTTCGAAAGCCCGGTCTACCAGAGTGTATCGGAGGTTAAAAGGTAGCTCCAGGTATTCAAGGTGCTGCTGAATGCCCTCATCCGCTGTGGTCGCTTCAACAGGAAGGTTGTCCTGAAAATTGCCCGACTCAACCGAGGCGTTCAGTTTGTAGTTGTTCACGTAGATATCCCCCGATTTGGAGACAATGTTGCCCACAGAGTTGGAAACGGCAACCCAGTTGGACCTTTCAGTGGAACCCTCCGTCAATGCATAATCCATCGAGGAACTGAACATCTGAATCCCTGGAGCCCCGATGGAGATACCCATTTTATTGAACAGGACTCCTGTCTCAATGGCCAGTCTACCGGCAGCACGGTAACTCACCTGTATCCCACCTGCATAGGAAAGCATCCCCGATTCAAAATCGTTGGTGCTTTCAAGTGCATCCATTTCTGCATCCCTGAAACTGTAGAGGGGAGAAAGCACCGCACCCAGGACCCACCTTCCCCCTTCAGGAACCTCTTCTTCGGTCCATTCCAGTGGTTCAACCAGCGGAACCTCGTCCAGGTCGGACACCCTTTCCGTCGAATTATCCAGTTCCAGTTGCTGACCGGCAGGATCCTGCGGTGGATGCAATGCTGTGGCGGTCTGAACCGGATCAACCGGAAGGGTAACCTCCCTCTCTACCCGGTCACCCTCTTCTCCATCTCCCTCATTTTCTTGTTCTGTTTCCAGGACCGTCAGCACTTTCTCTTTCAGCCTGCTTTCACCAGGCACTCCAGTATAATCACTTTCAGCTGGCAGGCCCGAATCCTGATTTTGCAGGGCGGTACCGATATCCTCCCGTTCCCCGGCCAGTTCCCGGTCTCTGTCAGGATCAGCTTCCGCAACGGCTTCCAGCCCAGCCTGATCATCAGGTGATCCGGGTGACATTCCGGTAACCGGTCTGTCCACGTGTTGACTGGGTCCAAAATAATTGATCCCCAGGCTTATCGCCAGGGCAAGGGTGGCTGCGGAAGCAAGGGTGATCAGGATGACCGTCCTGCGGTTTCCTCCATCTAACCGGGCGGCAATGTTCCTCCATACCGATTCCGGTGGATCAACCCGGTATTCACCCATCTTCTCTTTCAAAAATCCTTTGTTATCGATCTCGTTGTTCATCTTGTAATAGCTGAACCATACATTTTCTTTATCCGTTCCTGCAATATCGCCCTTGCCCTGGAGAGGTTCGACTTGGAGGTCCCCACAGAAATTCCCAGCTTGCTGCTGATCTCCTGGTGACTGTAACCCTCTATCGCATAAAGGTTAAATACCATCCTGTATTTCGGGGATAGCCCCCGGATGATTGTCACCAGCTCCTCACAGGTCAATTCGGCCAGGACCTGATCGTCTCCCTGCTCAAGTTTCACTTCCTGCTGCTCATCCACAGATTGCAGTTTCACCTGCCCCCTGTAACGCTCCAGTGCGGTATTGATCATGATTCTTCTGATCCATCCCGGCAATGCCTCCGGATTCCTGACCTGATCCAGTTTTGCAAATACTTTAATGAACCCTTCCTGGAGGATATCCTGGGCATCCTCCTCGCTGGAAGCATACTGAAGGCAGAGGCCATACATGGCCGATGCAAACCGCCGGTAAAGTGCCTCCTGGCTCTTTTTCCTTCCTTTTTTGCATCCCTTGAGTAATATCTCCAGTGTTTCTGCCAATTCAGTTTTCCTCCCAAGACAAATTTATGGAAATTGGCAGGATATTGCATCCTTTCAAATACATGGGTAGGATGCGGAGTTTGACGGTTTGGTTGCGTGCCCTGTCAAACTGCGTTGTGATCCGGAAGCTGAAAAGCGAACGCAACCAACCTATCCTGCCGTACGTCTTAATTAAAAAGTGTACCCATAACAGTTGTCAACATTAGAATACGAAACATATGAATGCAAAGTTATCTTTAATAGCCGTGGTAATGGCCGGGACCTGCATGGTATAAGGATG
>Ga0209536_100001640_pt1 | contig 36642 bp, 27 predicted proteins | sample DeeMarSeWOR28_12_FD_187461 | JGI IMG/M metagenome (GOLD analysis project Ga0209536, IMG submission 187461) | Marine sediment microbial communities from White Oak River estuary, North Carolina - WOR-2-8_12 (SPAdes) (version 2) | ecosystem: Environmental > Aquatic > Marine > Intertidal zone >...
TCTGGAGCTTTGCCGTGGCCGACTACCTGATAGTCGACGACATTGAATCCTACAACGACCTGGAAGAAGGCGATCCGGCGAGCAACCGCTTATATCTGGCCTGGATCGACGGCTATGGGACTACGACAAACGGATCGGTCATTGGCAGTCTTGATCCTCCGTTTGTCAATCGAACTGATGTCCACGGCGGTACCCAGTCGATGCCGTATTCATACGACAACAATTTCAGGACTTCGGAGGCGACTCTGACGCTGGCTTCCCTGCGTGACTGGACGACCGAAGGTGTCGGGATATTGTCGCTCTGGTTCAAAGGCGACTCACTGAATTCCCCTGAGCCGATGTATGTTGCTCTTAACGGCAATGCCCTGGTGTATCACAATGATCCGGTCGCGACACAGATAGGAGTGTGGACGCAATGGACCATCGATCTTGAGCAGTTCGCCAGTCAGGGTGTGGACTTGACCAATGTCACGAGCATTACCATAGGTTTCGGTACACCGGGCACGGCGACCGCTGGAGGTGCGGGCAGCATGTTGTTTGATGATATCCGATTGTACCGGCCGTGAAATGCTTTTGGCGTCTTAACCCTGTGAGGCGACTCGTGGAGATTCGGGTCAGTGTAGAAATGTTTGTATATGGGGACTCGCGGGCAGTGGGCCTGTGGATCCTCATCGGGAAGGTTCGCGCAGTACACCTCTGAAGAGCTCAAGGTCAAACGCCAAAATTCTTGTTGCCCTAAACTTTTCTTTGAGGTATCCGTGTCACGGCCCGTTATGGGTTTGGATGGGGCTCCTTCAATTCTGCCAGCATTCTCTCGGCATAGAGCGGGAAAGTATCTTTCGTGGCAATTGTTTCGTAGCAGCCAATGGCTTTGTCTATCTCGTTCTTCTTCAAGTAGATGTCTGCCAGCCCGTAGAGCGGAGCTATGGAATTCGGGAATAGACGCTGCGATAACTGAAAGACTTCAAACGCCAAGTTGATGTTGCCTCGATGACGCAAGGCCGAACCTGCAAAATTCAGTGTGTATTCGGAAGTACTATCGGGCTGTTCTGTGCCTTTCTCTATAGCCTCGATAAGTCTTTCCACGAGGTCGTAGTCTTTCTCGATCGCAGCTCCTCTAAGACGCTGAAATATAGTGAGTTCTGCAGGCGATGGTAATTGGCAAACCTTCATTTCTTCTTCGGCCAGAGAATTGTACGTGTCGATGAAGGATCTTGGGCCCGTTCTTATTGTCTCAACGAGGGTGTTTCTGCCGCTCTTTTCATCAATAGTCCTTGCCATATATCCACCCACAACGTAGTAACCTCTGTTCTCCACTCCCGTTTCCCAGGCCTCCCTCCGCAATTCCTCAGGAGGCAGCGATTCAGCGTTGCTGAACAAGCTGTTGAGCATCGTCAATCTCCTTCGGACCTCAGTGGGTTTTTCGAGCAGACGGAAATCCCTTTCCACAGGACATGGGAACATCGACTGGGCCAAATAAGCGACATAAGTGGCCATACCTTCATTTTGTAATCCTGTCAACAGATTGTCGTAATCGCTGTTTGTTATATCGACTTCAGTTCTAAACACCTGGGCTGTATTGTAACCCGTATGAAACAGCTCATGTAGAACAGCATTAAGTATAGACGTGTAGTCTCCTTGCCAATAAGGATTCGATATGTTGATGACGACATGATCTTCTACCGAACTGACGGCAAAAGCACTGGCGCTGATACCGGTGGTTATATATACAGTCGATTTGTACTGGAGGTCATATCTGGGAAGGAAGTTGTTGATATGTGCGATCGCGTTACTGAAAATGACTTCTTTGTTATCAGCGATCCTCTTTGCCAGACGGAATGTGGAGTTGTGCTGCCTCTTGCCAGGCCGAGTCGATGCATATCTTGCCAGTGTCTTTTCCCATTCATCATAGCGTATTGGCTGCGAGCGCAAGCTATGCCACATCTTTACGACCTCAAGGGTCTTATTATGCTCCCAAAAGGCCTCAGCATCCTTGAGAATCGTCTCGGGATCCATGACTACGGATTCGACAGACGAAATATCCAATTCGACAGTCCAGTTCTCAGGGACTTCTCTCACGGGAAGGTCTCTGTCTTTACAGCCCGCAGCATGAGAAAAAATCAGTATTACAATGAATGCAAACGGTTTGTTCATTTGCCATGTCCCGCACATTTTTGTGGACGACAGTCCTCCACGACATACGCATGATAGTACGCGAACATCCGACTCCATTTCAACTGCTCTGATTGTTAAGTAGGATCCATCACCTCATTCTCGGTAATATGGACTACAGCCAGGCCAAAATGGTTATGCTCTCAAATCGAGACCTTGGTCATCATGTGGGTATAGCCGGGTTCGTAGAACCTCAGCGCTGCGATGTTGCCACCACGACCGCGAATGAACTCAACAGACAGCTGGTCATCAAGCTCGAACTGCCATCTCTGGCCCTCTGCAGGAGGATCTTCGAGTTCAAAGATGCATATACCGGGGATATCAAATCCGAGGTGCTCATTGTGGATGAGGACGGTAAACTGCTCGCCCATCGAAGCGGCGGATTCTGAAACATAGGTGCCAATATAGGGCTGGTACTTCTCAAATACTTCTGGAGGCGGGGAATATTCAGGATTAATAAGAAGCCTGTCAAGATCTGTCTCAAGCCTTATGCCTGTAACCTGGCCTCTTGATTGGGTGAAATAAAAGATCATCATATCGTGCTCCGGAAATGCCCAGGCCCACGTACCATCTGAACCGCTGTGGCCGAAGACCTGCAACCGCCCGTCTGAAGATATGTTGAGAACTGACATCTGACCATAATAGACCTCTGTGAATGGAAAGCCGGTCACTGCCGGCCCGTCAGAACCAAGGCCTGTCATAACCGAAACAGGTGTGAGGATCCTATCGACTGCAGCCTCTGACAGAATTCTCTCTCCATTGTAGGTCCCGCCGTTGAAAAGCATGGATAAGAACCTGCCATAGTCCATTGGCGTGCTGTACAGGCTCTGGGAGCCCCAGGCGAAGGGATAGAATGGCTCTGACGGAATCCACCACTTTTCCCATGATCCCGGAGTCCCTATATACAGGCTGGCAAACCTCTCCAGTGGAGCCTCCGGATCGGTGATGTAGAAAGTGTCGTTCATATCAAGAGGAGAAAGCAGTCTTTCTCTTACAAACCTGTCCAGCGTGACGCCCGAGACAACCTCGACGACTGCGCCCAATGCCTCCGAGCCGGCATCGCTGTACCAGAATCTGCTGCCGGGCGTGAATTCAGGTCCCTTCTCGCCGATTGAATTTCCAATTGAATAGAGATCATCAAATTCGTCAAGGCTCGTTAATGTTGACAAGGGCAGGCCGCTTCTATGTGTCAGGAGCTGTTCGATTGTAATGTCACCGGATTTGCTGTTATCAAAGCCGGGTAGATACTGTGAGACTTTATCATCAAGACCTAACATGTCTTCATCAATCAGTATCTGGGCACTTGCCCCAGTCAACATCTTCGTCATCGACCTTATGTTGAATATAGTGTTGGGCTCGGTCGGCTTTAGCTCTTCACGATCCATCCACCCATAGGTCTCGTGCATGATTGTCTGTCCGCTCTTTATTACGAGAAACTCAGCGCCGACAATATAATCATTTTCAAAGCATCCATGAATAGTGGCTGAGAGCTCTTCGAGGGCGGCGGCAGGTATTGGGTGGATTTCAGGATCAGCTTGGGCAAAACAGGGATCCTCTTGTGCAGGGATCAAGGCCTCAACAAGGCGATGCACATCTGCAGGAATTACCGAATTGAAGTCAGGAAGCTCGCCGTCATACGTGGCAGAATATGCAGAGACTGAGACGATTATTGCAGCCAGCGATGCCAGCCGAATAACTGGGTGCGTGGCTCTGGCCCTCTCGAAGATGCCCGGTTGCTCGGAATGCCTCATTATTGTCAGCGCTCCAGTCTTACAAAAAACCTGAACCTGTTCAGTTTCCATATAGTAATAACGCCCCAGAGCATATCTTGTTTAAAAAAAATTCCTGAGCCATGATTTTCCCTTAACGATTCACTGAGTCCCAAGGGCAGGCAGCCTAACCAAGACTGCAGGATTTGCCGTAATATACAGACTGTACTGGACTTGGCTCATATAGTAGCCTGAGAATTGCCGACCTGTATAATGGCAAGACCAGGCCATGGGGCCTGAAAGCATCAGCAGGACACTCTCTGCAACGGTCCCTCAGATGGACGAAGAGCAGTCTCAAGACTAAGAAGGAAGATTTCATGTACAAATTTGCGGTTTTGACGTGTGTCAATGCAGCTCGGCTTGTGCGCTTTCTCCCTGACATGTGCCCAAATGCTGAACCAATATATTGGTGGTAGCCGACGCTGCGGGCGAAGCTCAGAGATGGTATCAAGAATAACTATTACATCTTGTCAATATAAACAACAGCCTTTTGCTTTATTACGTCTGCGCTCAAGCGAAATCTCTGTTCGTCAGAGGCCTCGATTACGCGGATGACCTGAGACCATGTAGATGCTTCGGGTAGTATTCTCTGCAATTGGTTCTTTGAGTTATTCAAGAAGTCTTTATTAAGCACGTTTTCTGTTTTGCGGCTGAAGAAGCCGATGTAAAGCATGTCCATTTCCACTAAGTCGCCAAAGAAATGTGTACCCAGTGAAAGATCAGCAACCAAGCCTTCATGGATGCTGTCAATTTCACAAAGTACAGAGGCTGTATTGATTTCAGCGAATGAGACCGGCACTCCCAGGGATGGGGTACTGGTTCCCCAGCGGCCCGGTCCAAGAAGCATGATAGTTTTTGTCTGCCCGTCTTCATCCATGTGTGTTATTCTTCCGATCAATCGAGCAATGGTGTAACGAGCTCTTTCATCAAGATTGCCGTAGGCGGATGGATCAACATAAATAAGCCTGTCAATAGAAAGAGTCTTACTTTGTCCAATGATACCGCTCCGTGCCTGTAGAATCAGGTCTTCTTCACCAATAGAAGGGATAGGGCTTTCGACAGATACCTTCTGCCCAATTTGCAGTGGGCGGCACTGGAGAAGATTGATTTTGTAAGTACCATCATTCAAGAAATTTGTGGTAAACTCAGTGTCAACGTGACAATCGTAGGCTTGTTTGAGAGTCTCGAGCATTTCACGCATATCTGCTACAAATTCCGTCTTGGAAAACACCTTATTAAAGGTAAGTACACAAGGACGTGTATCGCTCTTCTTATTCTGTCGGAGAAACTGCTCCAGTTTCCTGTCATAAGAGACAAACCATTCCACCGGCAGTTCCGAACTTTGTTTGACAACGTCGGCAAAGTAGCTGGATGTGAAACTGTCTTCGGCCAAATTCAAAATATCCACCTTCTTCTGGGAGTATCGAGCCATTTCATCAAAATCTGCTCCAGGATGCTTATCCGGTGCATTCAGTGCAACCATGCGCGTATAGTCATCATCGGATCTGTTGACTGCTCTCGTACCCAATCCAAAGACTAAACGCAAAACACCGGCTTCAGGATCAATACTCTCATCCCAGACATAAGGATTATAAGAAAGACCGACTCCGGCGAGCTGGGGGAAGAAGAACTTACCGTACGGCTTACCTGACACTCTTTGGACAAGCAGGGCCATTTGTTCATCCTGCTCCAGAACGTTTCGTTGAGCGCGATAAGAAAGTGCTTCTTCACTCATGCTGCTGGCATAAATTACACGAACCGCGTTGACAAATTCTTCCAGACGTTTCTGGTGTGTTCCCTGGTTGGTACAAAAGACACTTTCATACTTGCCTGAAAATGCATTGCCGAAATTGTCTTCCAAGAGGCTGCTTGAGCGGACAATGATAGGAGACTGCCCGAAGTAATTGAGCATGTCTGAAAACCGCTTGACAATATAATCAGGAAAATCGCCTTCAAGTATGCGCTGTCGTGCTTCCTCAGCCCCATCAAGTAAAGTCGCCGGATTTTTCTGATTCTGCCGTATGGACCAGCAGCCGTTCTCAACAAGAAAAGAATAGAAAATGTCCGAACCGATAAAGAACGAATCCACTGACTCAAGCAATGTTACCCAGCGAGGATTGTTCTTCTTGAGAATAGCACGTGCGAGAAGCATACCTACCGCTTTTCCACCTATCATTCCCGAACCAATCAGACGCTTCCAGAAATAGATCAAATCTGGCAGAGTTAGGTACTTCTCAGCAATAGCAAGGATTCGTTCGTCATGTGAAACCAGTTGCCTTAGCTGGCGACGAAACATTTTGTCTACAGTCTGAGAGGAGCATTCTCCACTATTGTAGGATTCCAACAATTCCTCGGCCTGTATGAATCTGCGATCCCACATGCCGACCATTCGGTAGGAGGCAGACTGTAATCCGGGCCAGGGCGCAGATGTCAATATATTCGAGATAGTGGTACTTTCTGTAACTGGAGTGAATTCATCGCCATCCTGAACATGAAGCATGAACATGGTCGAAGAATGTCGCCCCTGAACCTTGAGGGGATAAACGTGCAATCTATCTTTGTATCGATAAATATCCAGAAGAAGCTGCGTTGTCTCAGAGATCGGCAACGCAGCATGATAAGAATGATAATTTCTCAGTACAGCAAAATATGCGACAGTGTCGAGCGCGTATAAATAGGGGCAGGTAAGCCTGAAGAAGTTACCAAGCATACGCTCACTGAAGCACTCTACTGCGAGTTCCGAAAGGGAATCGAATACATAGTATGTATCTCGCCCTGCCTGCTCAATGACATCATGAATTTTGGTGATAAATATTTCAAATCCCGCTTCTGGAGTAAGTTGATATATCTCGGCTCCTGAATCTTTTGATACAAGCTCTTTGTGTTTTGCAAAACGAAAGTATATGATTCTCCGTCTTTCGTTTTGTGCGCTGGCTACAAAAGGTTCTACAAAAGGCAGATAGTCGTCAATGGAATCCACCTGCCATACTACGTTGTCTCCCAGCCTGATGCCGTGGAGTATTTCATCCAGGGCTGGTAGTCCGGTGCTAGGTTGCCTAACTGCCATCTAAGGATCTCAACATCTATTTGACTTCAATAAGGATTCTGAATTCACATATGTAACCAATAATACACAAAGAATCTTGTTATGTATATACGTGGATTCTCATCCTTGAGTGGATAGGAGGATAGAATTCTTCACAATACATATCCTTTTACAGATTCTGCTTGCGATACTGCCTTGGCGGCAAGGTAATTAGGGTAATAATCAATCGTGCTTCGTATAAGGTTCGTTAACGTATCAACCTTCAGATCGTTACAGCTCCTGAGACAGAGCAAAAGTGTCTGTAATCATATTCAGTTTGCCTTTTCGTTGATCGTGAACAGGATACATTTCGATATGCCATGAACGAACGCAGACAGGTTCTCCCTTGTCAGCGTTACTGCTGTTTTTCTACGTCTGTAAGATCATAAGCAACATCATTGGCATAGCCGTCAAACTCCGTCTTAACCTTGTAGCCGGAATTATGAAAAATGGCAAGCATCGGCTCATTCTTCGGTAATACCTTTGCATAGAACTTTCTCACACCACGTTGCTTGGCTATTTCAGTAATGTAGTCCAGCAGAAAAGTACCCATTCCCTTTTGCTGCCATTGGTCCTGAACAAGAAATGCCACCTCTGCAGCCTGTGTTTTAGGATCGAGAAAATACTGGGCAATTGCAACGATTTCCTCGCCAGAAACATCGGGAATAACACCGACGATGGCAATATCCTGTCGATAGTCGACATTGGTGAATCGTTGGATATCTCTATGAGGGAATACTATGGTGTGGGTCATATAGCGAGTATAGATGGATTCTTCACTGAGCGAATACAACATTTCAGAAAGTGCCGGCTCATCTGTAGGCTTAACAGGCCTAAAGAACACTTCCGTACCATCTCGCAATGTTTCATACCGTTCCAGCTCTTCAGGATAAGCAACCTGCTCCCAGGTTAATTCTATCTGGTCTTCATAAATATAGCTCCGAGCCTTCGCCGCCTGGATGAGGTCTTTTCGGAACTTCGGATGTGCGATATTTATTAGGTCGAGCACTCTATTCCTAATACTCTTACCGTGTAAATATGCAATCCCATATTCGGTAACTACATAGTGAATATCACCACGTGTTGTAACCACACCGGCTCCTTCAGTCAGGCGCGGGACTATTCTTGAAACTTTTCCATCTCTGGCAGTAGAAGGCAGGGCAATTATGGCTTTGCCTCCCTTACTTCTTGCGGCCCCGCGGATAAAATCGACCTGACCACCAATACCACTGTAGAATGTATAACCTAAAGAGTCCGAGCAAACCTGGCCTGTCAAATCGATTTCCAGCCCGACGTTGATTGCAACCATCTTGTCGTGCTGGCTGATGGTATAAATATCGTTAACGTATTCTGTGGGATGAAATTCGAAGAAGGGATTATTATTGATATATTCGTACAGTCTTTGTGAGCCCATGCAAAAACTCGCAACGATCTTTCCTCGGTTGAGAGACTTCTTTGCACACGTAATTGCTCCGCATTCAATCAGGTCAATTATCCAGTCGCTGAACATCTCAGTATGAACACCGAGGTCTTTCTTATACACAAGATAATCGGCCAGCACCTGAGGTATGCGTCCAATGCCACACTCAATAGTGCTGCCGTCCTCGACAAGCCTGGCGATATTCTGACCGATACGACGTAAAGTATCATCGGATTCGGGAACAGGGACCTCGATTATATCCTCGTCAAAAGGAATCAACATATCAATGGCGTCAACACGGACAAGACTGTGACCAAATGTTCGAGGCATACGGCTGTTGACCTGTGCAATAACAAACCTGGCATTGGCCGCTGCAGATTTAACAATATCCACAGATACACCAAGACTACACGATCCGTTTATATCGGGCGGTGTTACTGAAATCAGGGCAAAATCGAGGGGAATCCTCCCGGTCTCAAACTCAAGCGGTATCTCAGACAGAAATATAGGTGTGTAATCTCCGATACCTTTCTGCAAGGCGTCGCGCACATTATCAGCAACAAAAAAGCTGTTTGTCTTAAACTTTTCGCGGAACTTTTCATTCGCATAAGGTGCAGTCCCCATCGTCAACAGATGTATGATATGAGCATCGTAAATGTGGCTGGAATATTCCACCAAGGCGTTGACAAGATGTTGCGGCTGGCCACAGCCGGTCCCTATAAATATGTTGTTGCCGGACTTGATCAATCTCATTGCGGCCGCGGCATTACTTATCTTCGCTTTATATTTCTCTTTCCAGTTAGATTCCTGCATATTTAATTCTCTACACTCATTCCGGTATCTTCTCCAGCCTTTCTATATCCGGCCGTAATGAGAATCCGAGATCTTTTCACAATACCCAGGTTCTAACCAGAATCCATGTCCCCAAGATTAACACCAATATTCCTAAAACAGTTTTAATTTTCTTCTCTGATTGAAATTTGGAAGTTAGAAAAGCACCGCAAGGAGCTCCAAGCAAAGCCCCTATACTCAAAAATACGACTAATCTCCAATCAGATATTCCTTTTGTTATCAGAAAGGTCAAGAATCCAACAATACAAACGGGCGCTTCGGCAAAAGTAGTAGATCCGATTGAACTTTTACTATCTCTGCCGGCTATAATTTGACCACTTGTAACAACAGGGCCAAAACCGCCGCCGGATATCCCTTTATTAAAAGCGCTCAACACACCTACCCATACCATTTTCTTCCAGGAAAATTGAAATTCGAAACCCGACACCAGTATTATTCCCATCGCCACAACCAGTATTCCAATATAGGTTTTAAGAACCGCTTTAGGTATATTCATAGCTATCAGTGCTGCGATAATAGTAGCTACAATCCCTAAACTCCCTATGCAAAAAGAGACCTTAAAATCTTTGGTTGTACCTCTTCTGAATGATTCAACGCACCCGATTTCAAGCAGTTTTTTTGTGATAATGCCCGGATTCATGGTTTTTGGTGCAAGATTTACATTCCTGAATCTGTGATGGAACATACTTGCTGTAAATCCTCCCAGCGCTTGAGAAAGCAAGATGGAAGGCACCACTAGTACCGGTTCGAAACCAACAATAATCAAAACTGGCGAGAGAATTGTGCCATACATCATTCCCATGGAAGCGTCAATGAATTCACAAAGAGTTGCTCCCGACACTACTAAAATGAAAGTTTCCATATTCATTCTTCCGGTTCATCCGGATGACGCGCCGCTGGATAGAACTTCGAGACAACCGACAAAAATCATTCGGAACCCCAGTTGTCCAAATTAAGCCCTTGTTTGCCCTAGTTCGGCGCCCGAACGATTCCTCTCTCGAATCAGCTGCAGAGCCCAGATCTTGGCGGACCAAATGCAATTCCAATAGATAGTTGCCCGCCGCAGCTTGCTGACAATCAAGTATTCTTGCGTAAGTAGTGCAACTGCTGACTGTTCGTTACAGTGATCAATCGACATTCCTGGTGGTAAGTTGTCGTTCAATCTTCTCAAGAAGTGCTTGGGGTTCAAAAGGTTTCTCTATGTACTCGTCGACCGGCAGGAACTTGGGGTGTATCGGTTCGCCCGGGAAATCGAATCCTGTTTGCTCCCGCATGGAAGTAATCATCAGAATCGGTATCTTGGTAAAACGACGGTCTTTCCTTATCTTTCTTGCAAAAATGAATCCCTCAGCACCTTTTCCCATCATTATGTCGAGTAAGATCACATCCGGAATACATTCCTCTAATCTGGCAAATCCTTCGTGTGCGTCGTAAGCGCAGATCACGTCGTATTGTTGTGCCTCGAGAATGGTTTTTGTGAGTTCGACGAATTCCGTATCATCATCTATAATAAGTATGCTTGCAGCAGCCATATCTTCTCCTTTGATCAATAGAATGCAAGAGTATGTAAGGTGTAAAGAATCACAACAGTCCCCGGTAACGTCATCGGTATTCTTGTCCCAATCTTCCGAGATCTGATCTAACTTGCCCATAAGGCTCGTTGCAGATGTAGTGCCGCTCTGCAGCAAGCCGGTATATCTTTAAACATGAAGTCTCTCCTTCTAGAGCAGCAACTTCTATTCGCTTTGAACTATGTGCTCATGTCCACATTTTGTTTCTCTTTGCGCCGAGGACACGACCGCAACCATATTTCCTTAAGCACAAACCTCGTTACTTTCACAATGCTTTGACTAACCTCTTTTGACAGATCACTGCTCAGTCTCATTGTCTTTGGCTCTACGCCAATCACAACAATTTCGCAATCTGTCAGAGCAGGACAAACCAGCTTCATCAAACGAAGAACATCGACTATTTTGACTTGATGAGCAGAACACATTTCAACCTTGGCGGTTGTGAGTCTTCTGAAGTCGAAACTGTAAATTTCGCCGGGTTTTCCTCCGGCGCGGATAGCGTCGATGATAATAATCCTCTCTGGTTTATCTATGCAGGCGATAAGACTCAGTAAATCACATCCACAGTCAATAATATTCACGTGGGACGGCATCGGAATTTGGGATAGTCCATCCGTGATATGTAATCCTACTCCTTCATCCCCAAGAAGTCGGTTGCCGACACCAACGATCGTGATATTTCCACAAGATTTGTCAGCTTTCTTCATCAAAAAGGTCGCGCTCACTCGAAGTCCACCTCAACTAAATGGACGGCACAGGATATACATGGATCGTAAGCCCTCACCACCATCTCCAGCTTTGAAGATAAAAGCTCCTTTGGCTCATCCATCAGATTTTCAACAGCGACACGCAAATCCTTCTCGATATTTGCCAGATTCTGAGCCGTCGGTGTGATTACGTCAGCTTCAATAAGACGGCCATCTTGGTCAAAGCTATAACAGTGATAGAGTGTTCCGCGCGGAGCTTCAACAGCGCCAACTCCTGTGCCGGCTCGGACTCTGACTTTCAGAGGTTCTTCTTCGGCCATCCCTGTCCCAAGCAATCCGTCAACTATTTCGATCGCTCTTTCTATCGAATATATCAATTCAACAGCCTGGGCAGCGTTGTTATAGAGCATATTGTCTGAGGCTGAATCCAAACCCAACTGCACTTTAGCCTTTTCAGCTTCACCCGTTAGTTTCTGCCCGTTGAGTACAATCCTTGCAATAGCACCGACTGCAAATGGTCTGCCTTTGAACCAACTGTGTTTCGCATGGGAATGTGCAACAACTACCTCGTTACAAATATCCTTATACGTCTTGATATCTTTGGTATGTCCAGTCGACAAAGCTATCTTGTCCCCAAACAGACTGTATCTATGTTCGTCAGATGACAAAGCGGCATAAATGTTTGGTGAGACACAGAAATCTGGTATTTGCAGGCCCAAGACAAGATCAACTGTGGTCAGGCTCTGTTCCAGTCCTATTCTTAGCTGTTCCTTCAAATCGAACAGCATATCCCGCGTCGGCACTCTTGCGAAACCTCCAACTATAGCGTTTACAGGATGAATGGCCCTTCCACCTATCACTTCTTGAATCTTATTGCCCAACTTCTTCAGTTCCAGACCCATCTTCACTTCCTGTGCATGGTCGGCGGCCAATGCGATGGCGCTTGGATAATTCATAAAATCAGGGATGCTCAAACAAAACAAATGAAGCGCGTGACTTTGAATGTTGCCTCCCTGCACCAAAAGCTCTCTCAATAGATGCGTCTGGGGTGTAACCGTGACACCAAAAGCATTCTCAACAGCCATCAAGGAAGCTACCGTATGAGCCGGAGAACAAATCGCACATATCCGCATCAATATCGAAGACACTTCATCATAGGCTCTGCCAACAACGAGCGGCTCAAAGAAACGAGGCCCTTCGAAGATGTCCATGTTTACTTCGGAAACCTGACCGTCCCTGATGCCCACGGTAATGCCACCGTGCCCTTCAACACGACAGATGTGATCAATGACTATTGACTTATGCATGCATACCTTCCTTAGGGGATTCTATCTGTAAAGGATCGATTGAAGCGACAAAGGTCCGCAATCGGTTTTCTATATCGATCCATGTAAATCCCTTTTCCTTAAGTACCTCTATTTCTGAAGAGACGTTTGCTTGTTCAACAGGTCCGCGACATCCCCTGCAAGGCTGACCATGGGTTGGACATCGAGCATTGCAGCCTGCCACCGTTATTGGCCCCAGGCAGAGCTGACTCTTATCAAGCAACAGGCAAGGATTCTCCGCCATTTTGCATTCAGTGCAGACAGCATAGTTGGGCAGTCGCGGCAAATCCCCGTGTAATAAAGAGGCTACCGCCTGCAATAATTGTTCCTTCTCTATCGGGCAACCAGATATGGAAAAGTCTACCTTGACAAAGTTGCTCAGTGGTTGTGGAACAGTGGTCTTGAACAAGTCACCTGAGGGACCGTATACCATTTCTTTTGCTTCCGCCCGGGAGAATTTGTTCTTCATCGCTGGTACGCCACCCCAGACAGCACAGGTGCCAAAAGCAATGAGCAATTTTGCCCTGTTTCGCAGGTTTTGTAATATCTCTTCGTCTCTTGGCTGCACTACGGTTCCCTCCACAAATACAACATCCCAAGAGCACTCATCATTGCTTTCTGACGTGGCCATTGAAAAGGATCTAATGTCCAATGCTCCGACGATGTCAAGTAGCTCATCTTCACAATTTAAGATGACCAACTGATCTCCGGCACATCCGGTCAATCCATATATGCCCACCTTTGGCTTGCTCATCATCTATCCCCTTTAGACCATCTCCGGCAAGTTTATGGCATCCCAGTAAGTAAATATGGGTCCGTCAAGGCACGTATATTTGTAACCTATCATGCAGTGTCCGCACTTTCCCACCCCACAGTGCATGTTCCTTTCCACAGACATGAGTATCCTGTCCTTTGAGAAGTCTCTCTTTAGGAGTGCATCGAGTACAAACTTGAACATTACCTCCGGACCGCAGATAGCGGCATATGTGTCACTAGGATTGATGTCCACAAAGTCAAATAAAGTGGTGACAACTCCGACGTGAGCCTTCCATATTGCAGATTTGTCTTTTTTGTCTACGGTCAGAAGGCATTTGACATCTGTCCGATCGATAAGGTTCACAAGTTCATATTTAAAGAGCATATCATCCGGATTCTTTGCCCCGTACATAAGGATAACATCCTTGAACTTGGACCGATTGTCCAAAGTGTACCATAGAAGAGATCTTAACGGCGCCATCCCTAAACCACCGGCGACGAGCAGAAGATTATTTCCTTGTAGTTTCTCGATGGGAAAACCATTGCCATAAGGCCCTCTGATACCCACCAGAGCGTTTGGCGGCAGCTTGAATAGGGCGTCTGTAACATGGCCGATGCGTCTGACGCAGAATTCAATAATTCCTGGTCGCGTAGGAGAGGATGATATCGAAAAGGGAGCCTCGCCGGTCCCTACGACACTCAGCATCATAAACTGGCCGGGCCTGTACTTAAAAGTCTCGGCCATCTCTTGCTCCTCAAACCTTATTTGAAATAACTGGTGATCCGGTATCTGCGGGAGTGTCTTAACAATCCTCGCTGGCTTGGGCAGATACGGATTTTCGTCACTTTTGTTTTTCCGATTGCTAAACACGGATTTCACTCCTCAGGGCGGTAACAACATCAACGATATCAATGCCAGCCGGGCAGTGAGCCTTGCATCGTCCACACCCGACACAGCTCGGCCTTCCATACTGGCTTACAAAACCTCTCTGTTTGTGAAAATATCTGTTTTTCACCCGCGACGCACGCTCAGCCCTGAAGTTATGACCTCCGGCCACAAGAGCGTAGTCCTTGAAAAGACACGAATCCCATCTTCGCTTGCGTTGACCGCTGCTTGCATCTAATTTGAGTCCGTCAAAAACCGCATAACAGTAACATGTAGGACAAACCATAGAGCATGTACCGCAACTCAAACATTTCCTTCCTACTTCTTGCCATACCTCGTTTTCGTATTCCAAATCAATGATCTCAGGCAAATCTTGAAGTTGAATTTCTGTCCGGAAACTCTCTCTTCTCTGGATGGATTTCCTTTTGTACGCATCTCGATCTTCTTTATCTACCTCATGAAATAACGTATCTGCTGCCCTTACGATGTCGTCTCCCAAGCTTGTCCCCACGCGGACAAGGTATGAATTGTCGATGTCAGATAAGAATAGGTCAAAACCGGAGTCAACGAAATCAGTTCCGGTAGACCGACAGAAGCAGAGGTCATCAGCAATGCAATCTAAGCCAATAATAGCCGCCTTACCTCTTCTGGTCAGATAATATGTGTCTGCATATCTACCGCCAAAGACCAGATCAAGTATTTTAAGTCCATGGATATCACAAGGGTGAACACCAAAAATGACATATTTCTTATCCGCTTCTTCAATTGGCACTTCGTAACCCTTCTCAGGACAAAAATTAAACATGACATCTACGGGCTTGAAGAAATATTTCTTCAGCGGCAAAATGGTCCTTGTGTAATTGAGCTCTATCTCAGATAGATCGCTCACCGGCGCAAAGACGATGCTTTTCTCGCTCCTTTTGGTTGGAGCATGAATTTCACCAAAAGCCCGCAGATGCTCAATAAATTCGGTAAAGTTCTCTTTAGGCAGTGTGACTATTTTCATTGTGTCACCTCCTTTTTGGGTAGAGTGACGTAAAAGGTGGTCCCTTTGTCAATTTGACTTGCTACTTTGATAGAGCCGTTATGTGCTTCGATAACCCTCTTCGCTATTGGCAGTCCCAAGCCAGAACCGTTAATCCCGCGAGTCTCTTTACTCTTTACCCTGAAAAACTCCTCGAAGATAAAATGCAAATTGTCCTCAGAAATCCCTATCCCGGTATCACAGATCTCAAGGACTAAATAATTGCCATCCTCTCTCGTGCTTACAGTCACCTTTCCGCCCTCGCGATTGTAGCATATTCCATTACCAATCAGGTTCGTAAAGGCTTGTTTCAGGCTTTCTCTATCGCCTTGAATCACGGGAATTTCATCATGCAAATTCAACTTGATGGTGACTTTCCTGGCCTCTGCCAAAGGTACTACAAGTTGCAAGGTTTCTGAAAGAATAAGAGCTAAATCTACCGGTTCGAATTTCTTCATGAGGTTGCCGGCATCGATATGAGAGATGTCGAGCCAATCGCTGATAAGTTGAAGCAGAGAGTCAACATGCTTGCTTGCTCTCTCTATCATCTCCTTCTGCTTGCCGGCCAGCTCACCGGCGTATTCATCGAGGATTACCACAAGATACTGCTTGACCGAGGCAAGCGGTGACCGAAGTTGGTGTGTGACAAGAGTTACGAAGTTCTCTTTCATTCTCTCTTTTTCTCGCCGTAATCTTGCCGACTCTACAGCCAGCCTTCTTCTTTCCAGGCCCCTCTCGATAACAATCCTAAGTTGGTCTGGCGTAAATGGCTTGGCGATAAAATCATAGGCGTTCCGTTTCATCGCTTCCACGGCAGATTCAATCGTTGCATAGCCGGTGATTACTATGGAGACTATGTTTGCATCAATTTCCCGGATTCTCTCTAGCAACTCCATACCGCCCATCCCCGGCATTTTCAGGTCAACCATAACCACATCAGGCCTAACCTGCCTTGCTCTATACAGTCCGGTTTCGGCATTCTCTGCAGCTTCTGTCTTGTATCCGCCTTTGCTGAGAGCTTGACAGCAAGCGTCCCGTATGGCCAGTTCGTCGTCGATAACCAGAACGGTCGCCTGCTCCTGCACCTGCCATTGTTCCATTGTTATATCAACGGTTCCCATTTTCATTCTTCTACACTTTCAGCAGCTTCTCCACCCGCTCCAAGAGATTCTCCGGTTTGACCGGCTTTTCTAAAAAGTCATCTGCCGGGAAGTACTCGCCGTCGGTCTTCGGAGAGAACTTCATGCCGATTTCCTTATTAATTGCCGAGACAGCTAATATCGGAATCGTCTTAAACTCGGGATCCTGTTTCAGCTTGCAGCAGATGTCGAAACCATCTGTCAGCCTCTCCATCATAATGTCCAGAAGAATCAAATCGGGCTTGGACTTCTCGATTTTCTCGATCGCCTCTTGCTTGTTATAGGCAGCCTCAACCTGATAGCCTCTGCTCTCGAGCACGGGCTTGATTGCCGTGATGAAACTTGGATCATCATCTATTAGCAAAACCTCTTGCGGCTTATTCATTTCTTATTACTCCCTCAATCTTTCCCACTTTTTTGAACACACCTTGAACAGCTTCCTTTAACTCAACGCGGTCGAAGGGCTTTATGCAGTAATAGAAAATATCTTGCTTTCGAACCTCAGCTTCCAGGTCTATCGTGTTCTCAGCTGCGGTCATAATTATCTGCAATTTGGGATCAATCGCTTTCATAATTGGGACTGCCTCATAACCCTTCATCTCGGGCAGATCAACATCCATAATAACGCAATCAAACTGCACATCTTTGACTCGTTCCGCTGCCTTCCTGATACCTTCGCTTGTTTCTATATCATAACCTTCATCGATAAGAAGAGACGACAGTTCTTGAGCCGCTTTGATGTCCGGATCTACTATCAAGATTCTCTTATATCCAAGCTTCATCCTGAGCTACCATAACAGGTCTGACCCCGACCCCACGCCAGTTGTTTGCTGCTGCAAATCTTGCTTGTTCTTCTCTTTCTTGCTCAAATTGGACTTCGTCCCTGTCGGTTACGCATACTTTCCGCGCCGCCGGGACTAACCTCTTTCTGCAGCTTTTCTCCATAAACAAGCAATTCAGAGTAACCGTACAGTCGGAGATTATGTTAGTCTTGGCCACCGTTATTCTGGCGATTCAAAGCAAATCAAACGCTCGAACTCGCTATGAGATCTTACTTCGCAATCTCTGTGCCAGATAATAAAGAAGCCACTCAGGACTAGTCCTAAGCGGCTAAGAATAAATAACTTATCGATGCTCCTTCAGTTATTAGTTAGCTCTGCATCTGTCTCAAAATCGTCCTCACTATGGGGCAATCCTCCTCAATGGTAGGGAGAATTGCCTCAATCATTCCTTTTCTATCCGATATCTCTGCAACTTTGCACGAAGAGTCTTGCGGTCTATTCCAAGTGCTTTTGCTGTCTTGCCTTTATGCCCGCTAAATGTCTCAAGCGTCTTTGCGATGTACTCTCTCTCTACATCAACAAGACGCTGAATATTGTTCGTATCCGATCTTGAATGCCTCTCAACACTGAGTCCATAATATAAGAGATCCGAAGATTTAACCACATCATTCTCGGCTAATACAACGGCTCGCTCCACAGCGTTCTCTAGTTCCCTGACATTGCCCGGCCAATCATACTCGACCAGAGCTTTCATGGCCTGACTGGAAATAGCTTGTATGTCCTTCTTACGCTTTCTATTATACTTATTCAAGAAGTAATCGGCCAGCAAAGGAATGTCTTCTCTTCTTTCGCGTAACGGAGGAAGAACAATCGGAACGACGCTCAAACGGTAAAATAGATCCTCACGAAACGTCTCTGCTTTAACGGCTTTCTGCAGATCATCGTTGGTAGCGGTGACGATTCGCACGTCAACTTTGATAACCTGTGAGCTCCCAACCTTAGTGATTTCCCTTTCCTGAAGCACCCGAAGTAGTTTTGTCTGAATGTTTATACTGATATTTCCAATCTCATCGAAGAAGAGTGTTCCTCCATTTGCCAGTTCAAAACGGCCGTATTTGGTTGCAGTGGCGCCTGTGAATGAACCTTTGATGTGACCGAATAATTCACTCTCAAAAAGATTTTCCACTAAACTCCCGCAGTCCACAGCCACAAATGGTTTACCCTTTCTGCCGCTATAGCGATGTATCGCTCTAGCTACAAGTTCCTTGCCGGTACCACTCTCACCGCAAATAAGAACCGTTGTGTCGGTTGGGCCGACTTTCTGCACCAACGCCTCAACCTTCTTCATTGATTTGCTCTGACCAATAATCACATCAGCTCCAAAACTTGCTTTCAATTCGTTTCGCAGCAGGACATTTTCCAGAGCAAGCTCTCTTCTGTCCAAGGCTCGCCTGACTATTGCTCTGAGGCTGTCGGGTGTGAAGGGTTTGGGAATGAAATCGTAGGCGCCTGTCTTCATTGCTTCGACTGCGGACTCGATGGTTGCATACCCCGTAATAACAATAACCACAGCTTGGGGATCATCGCCCATTATATTCTTCAATACTTCCATGCCGCTCAAGCCGGGCATTTTAAGGTCAAGGATAATAAGATCGAAGAATTCTTTCTCTAAAAGAGCAAGTCCCTTCGAGCCACTCTCAGCTACTTTTACCATGTTTCCATCGCGTGAGAGCGTCTGACGGCATGAATCTCGCATGCTTTCCTCATCATCCATGACCAGGATATTGGCCTGACTCTTCACTTTACTCTCCTTGCATTTCTAAGGGTAATCTGACGATGAAAGTAGTTCCTTCGCCAGGTTCACTTATAACGTCTATGGTCCCCTTATGCCTGGCAATGATGCCGTAACTTACAGCCAAACCAAGCCCTGTTCCACGCCCAACTTCTTTGGTAGTAAAGAATGGATCAAATATCTTTTGCAGATTCTCCCGCGGTATGCCACAGCCTGCGTCTTTGAACTCAATCTCGACGGATTTACCGTCTGCTGCGATCCTGCTTGTAATAGTAAAGTCGCCTTCTCCATCAATGGCCTCGGCCGCATTCAGGATGATATTGGTGAAAACCTGTTGTATCTGATTGCCATCCATCATTACCTTTGGAAGAGAAGGAGAAAAGACCTTCGTAATGTTGACGTTTTGGAATATTGGCTGGTTTTCAACGAGAGCTAACGTGCGTCTTAATATATCATTTGTATCTGAACGCTCGATCTTGGGCTCAGTTTGACGGGCAAAGTCGAGTAGGCCTCTCACAATATCTTTACATCGTGTCACTTCTGCCACGGCTTTTTCTATGTTTTTGCGGGGAGGATCCTCTGGTTGCATTTCCTCCAAGGACAGATGAGCATACATTAACACGGCACCGAGAGGATTATTTATTTCGTGGGCCACTCCGGCAGCAAGTTGTCCCAAAGTAGCCAGCCGCTCCGACTTCATTATCTGCTGTTGTGCGTATGCTTTTAACCTTTCGTCTCTCTCTCTCAATGAAGAAGCCATCAGGTTGAATGTCTCTCCCAACTTGCCGATCTCATCCTTTGATTCGAGTTTAACCTCGTATCCTAAATTGCCCTTTGCTAGCTGCCGAGAAGCAAATACCAAACGTTTGACCGGCTGCAATACTCCTTTGGCTAGGAAATTGGAAACGATAAGGGCGATAGCCATTCCGGCAAGTGTTATCCCCGAAAAGGTTGCGATAGCTTTGTTTCGCATATCCACGAATTTTTCTTCCAGAATTCCGACATATAGAATGCCAATAATATCCCCCTTGAAACCCTTTATGGGCTCATAGGCGGCAATATACCAGTTGTTCACTACAAATGCCCTGTGTATCCAAGGCAGTCCTCTAACCAGCACTTGCCGACGCACTTCTTCAGAGACTCGTGTTCCGATTGCACGGCTTGTGTCTTCCAACTCAACATTAGTTGAGATGCGCAGATCCCCCTTGAAGATAGTCGCTGTGCCAATATCCTTTCCTTTGTACTTAACCCCCTGATAGACTATCTCTTTGATCTCATCAACGATCTCATAATTTCGGTTAAGCAAGTTGCCGCAATACAGCACACCGAGCATACTTCCATCATGTCCGAAAACAGGCGCGGCAGCCTTTATACACATTGCCGAAGTCTGTTCAGTTTCCGGCCTCGGTTTTGCTCTCGGGGTAGGAATGAGTTTGATATACGCCTGCTCAGCCAAGTCCTCCCCTTCTTTCATGAGTTCCTCTCTCGGCACTATCACTGTCGCAGCAACCACTTCTCCTGCCGACAACACTCTGCTCACAAGCTCGTCGTTCGCTTGACTGTCACCAACGACAGAAGGATTCCGGGACCTTACGATTACGCGCCCATTTTTATCCGCCAGGCTTAATATATCTAAGGACTCTCTCTTTCTTATCTCCCCCAGTTGCTGTTTTAGTGTTTCTATGTCGTTGTCTGAAATGGCATCCCTTATGAAGAATCTCTGTGCAGAGAGATCCAACAAGGTTTTGATACCCTGAATCTCGTCTTGATATATGTGTCTGGCGGCGTTAAGGTCAGTTCTCACTCTGTCCTGAGCCTGGCCGATTACGCCTGAACCGATTAGCCGTATAGCTACCAGGTTAGCTATCAAGCCACATATGATAATAACCGCCAAGAAACTTATAACCAGCTTAGCTCTTAATGACGTTTGCATTATTTTATGCAGATATTATCAGCTCTATGAGATTCAGACTCCTTGAAGAAAACGCTGTAATTTGTTTCGCTGTATCGGGCAAAGAGTTTCTCCGATCTGAAACCTATATCACCTCTGCTCGGTAACGAATTTATCGAAGAATTGTATCGCCGCTTTTTGCTGAACCGTATTCAGTTTCTGGTCTTTATGTTGAAGTTCTTCTAAGCTTCCTTTACTTGAGCAGATTCAATAGAGGGCGATATGTTGCCCTTTCTAAGCAGCTTTAATGCAACACTGTCAAGTCTTTCTCTTTGCTCTGTGGATAGGATTCTGGTCGTATGTCCTCGCGGCGTAATTCGTACTTTTCGCCAAAGCGAGGCTCTTTCTTTCTTTTTTGCAATCATTGCATAAAAGAGCTAATGTACTTAAATCGCCAAGTTTTTTGCCTACCGAACTAACAAAAGCTTCCGAGGCTAATCCGCTGCCGCAAGAGGCGCATCGCCTTAACTTCACGATTGTATTGAAAGGCTGAATTTCAACTTCATCATTCGTATACCGTAACTGAATCATACCGGTCGGACATATTGCAGCGCATGCTCCGCACCCTGTGCAAATGTCTGAAGACAGATGGAATGGCGTATCTATCTTTGCATCGGCACCGCGCTCAACGACACCGATAGCACTTGCGCCTATGATTTCCTTACAGACTCTTACACACAAACCGCACAATATGCACTCTTTGTTTTCCAGTTTGAATCTTGGCTTGTCGATATCATAAGATTTCGCCATGGATTTTATTATCTCGATGTCGGGACATTTAGCCAGTAAGAGCTCAAGTATCATTTTGCGCAGTGCCGTTAGCTCCGGCAAAGTGGTATTGATTTCCATATTATCCCGAACAATATAGTTACATGCGGTAACAAATCGCCTTCTCTTTTTCGTAATGACTTCTACTGTGCACAATCGGCAGGCACCATACGGCTCAAGCGCATCGTGATGGCACAACGTTGGAATATCGATGCCGTTCTGCTTTGCAGCCTGCAAAATCGTTAAATCTTCCTGAGACTCGATTCTTTTGTCGTCGATAACTAAGTTAATCAACTTCTGACCCCTTCCACACTGCCTTTTCTGACTGCGTTGAATCTACATAAGCTAAAACATGCGCCGCACTTCATACATTCCTTCATGTCGATGTTATGAGGCTCTTTTTTGTCGCCGGAAATCGCATTGGTTGGGCATTCTTTTCTGCATCTGCCGCATCCGGTGCATAATTCGTCGTCAATAAAATACTCAAATAAATCCTTGCACACGCCTGCAGAACAAGTCTTGTCTCTTATATGAGCTTCATATTCGTCACGAAAGTACTTGATAGTACTCAATACCGGATTTGGTGCAGTAGTTCCCAGGGCACAAAGAGCACTGTTCATAATTGACTGTGATATTTCTTCCAGGAATTCAATGTCGCCCTCTTTGCCTTGCCCCTTGCAAATACTGTCCAATATCTCGAGCATTCGTTTTATGCCCTCTGTGCAAGGAATGCACTTTCCACACGATTCATCCTTGAGAAAAGACAGAAAATACCTTGCGACATCAACCATGCACGTATCTTCATCCATCACGATCATGCCGCCGGAACCCATCATTGAGCCCACTTTCGTTAATTCATCAAAGTCAACCGGCAAATCCATCAAATGTTCAGGTATGCAGCCTCCCGATGGACCGCCTGTCTGGACCGCTTTGAACTCTTTATTGCCCGGTATCCCCCCTCCGATGTCATAGATGATTTCTCTCAGTGTCATTCCCATGGGGACCTCTACAAGTCCCGTATTGTTAATCTTGCCCACTAGCGAGAATATCTTCGTACCTTTACTGCCTTCAGTGCCAATCTTTGAATACCATTGGGCACCTTTGTTAATTATCAAAGGAACATTTGCCCATGTCTCGACATTGTTCAGATTGCTGGGTTTGTCATGAAGACCCTTTTGGACGGTATGAACGTATTTGGCCCGTGGCCTGCCGACCCTGCCTTCAAGGGATGCCATCAGAGCAGTGGACTCTCCACATACAAAAGCGCCGCCCCCTCTTGAAACCTCTATGTCAAAGTCAAAACCTGAGCCGAGTATATTTTGGCCTAAGAGACCGTATGATCTTGCCCGGCTTATGGCTGCGTTCACATTCTTTACGGCGAGCGGGTATTCGTTCCTGACGTAGATGAAGCCGATATTACTTCCAACCGCATAGGCGCCTATTGTCATACCTTCCAATATGCTGTGCGGATTGCCTTCAAGGACAGACCTGTCCATATATGCACCCGGGTCACCTTCATCGGCGTTACAAATTACATATCTCGTTCCGTCTTCTGATTCAGCACTGCGGCATGAGTCCCATTTCCAGCCGGTTGGAAAACCTCCTCCACCTCTGCCTCTGAGCTTTGAATTAATCACCTCAGTGATTACCTGCTCAGGCTTCATTTGAAACAGTGCCCTGCTCAAGGCGGAATAGCCGCCAATGGCGAAATAATCGTCCATATTCTCTGGATTAATAAAACCATTGCTGCCAAGGATCAGTCTTGTCTGAAGGGCATAGAAAGGAACATCTTTTTCATATGTGATTTGTTTGCCTGTGGCCGGATCAACATAAAGAAGTCTTTCCACGATTCTGTTGCTTATGATTGTCTTGGAAATAATCTCTTCTACATCCTCTGGTTCAACCTTCTGGTAAAATATACCTTTTGGCCGAATCACTGTGATAGGGCCTCTTTCACAAAAGCCATGACAGCCTGTTGTTTTTATATCTACCTTTTTGTCAATCTCCTTCTCTTTGAGCTCTTTTTCAAACGCTCTCACAAGGGCTTCGCATCCACAGGCGAGACAGCCGGTCCCGGAACATATCGTTATGCTGAGTTTGTCAGGGTCTATGGCATCAAGTATTGATGTTCTTAATTGCTCTAATTCTTCAGGACTTGTCAGTTTCATCCTTACCTCGACGGGCACTAGTATATTTTTCTAACAGTTTTGTAACCTTCGTCTGTGTCATTTGACCGTGATACTGACCATCTATTACAATTACAGGACCCAGTGCGCAAGCGCCGACGCAGTTAACAGTTTCTAATGTGAACATGAGATCATCCGAAGTCTGGCCTGCCTTTATATTCAGGGTTCTTTCAATTCTATCCAGGATCTGAGGAACGCCTCTCACATGACACGCCGTACCCAGACACACATGTATGAGGTGTTTACCTCTGGGTTTCAAACTGAACGCTTTATAAAACGTTGCAACCTCAAGAACCTCACTTAATGGAACATCAAGTCTTTTGCTGACCCGTCTTAGGCATTGTTCCGGAAGGTAATTGTATTCAGATGTTATGTCCTGCAATATCTGTATCAGATATTGTTTATCAGCATCGTAGCTGTCGACAATATTATCTACTTCATCCAGGGGTATCTGGCTGGTTAGCTGCAATGGTTTTCTCCTCTATTCTCAGTCGCGTTATCAAAATGATTTATTCTTAATCATCAAATCTCATGATCGCATGGAGTTATTATTTGTCTTTTATTCTTTAGCCCGCGCTGCTGCCGCCAGGTCGGAGGCGCTTGCATGCCTTGCTTTGGCGGTGACTTCATCAAGCGTCGTCAATTGCGTTGCTTGCGTCGGACAACTCGTCACACAAACAGGCAATTGGCCTTTCTTAAGTCTGGAAATACACATATCGCACTTCTGAACGGCTTTACCCTCGGAATCCAAAGAAATAACTCCTATGGGACAGGCAAGCATGCAACTCTTGCATCCTATACACAGATTCCGGTCAGTCAAAACTGGTTCATCTAATGTGTCTCTATACAACGCACCCGTTGGGCAGACTGTTATACAGGGCGCATCTTCGCACTGCATACAGCGAAGCGGAACCGCAAGATCGCCGGCAGCCTCTACAGAAACGCGAGATGCAGAAAGTACCTGATTGAGAGGAACGTTTTTTGGCAGGCCAAGTCTTGCATAAGCACATTCAACAACACAAGTCAGACACGCATAGCATTTCTTAACATCGACTGTAATAATCTGTCTGGTTTTTGGTGCGACCTCCGGCAGCAAGGCCTGGCGGGTTAATTCCTCCGGCAAAGTCACTTCTGTCTTCAGCGCTCTCTCGACCACAAGTGTAATTTCATCGGGCTTGAATGGTTTCGTAATATAATCAAAAGCACCTAATCTCATGGACTCAACGGCCGACGTCACTGTTCCATAGCCTGTGATGATGATTACTGCTATTGAGCGGTCTATATCCTTTGCGCTCTGCAATACGCCAATCCCGTCCATCCCTGGAATCTTTAGATCTACAACTATGACTTGGAAGGATCTCTGCTTTATCTTTTCCACGGCCTTTAATCCATCCTCCGCCGTATCGACGCCGTAACCTCTTCGGGAGAGTATCTTCCTCAAGCCGTTTCGCATATCTCCTTCATCCTCGACTATGAGGATCCTGTTTTTGCTTACATCTACCATCGTTGTTCACTCCTTGCTTATAGGTCTATTCTTTGTATGATGGAGCGGACCGGGCCGGAGACAGTTCCCTGGTTGGACAAGGCAGAAGACTGCCCAACAAAGCGCTCATACTCTTCCTTACGCTGTTCGATCAGCGCATCATACTCGTCTCGAAACGTTCGTATCGAACTCAGTAGCGGCTCAGGAGCAGCCTGCCCCAAACCGCATTTGGCTGCGGCCTTCATCGCTGTGGCAAAACGCTTGAGGTTCTCAATACAAGAGACCCTTGCAAAACCGCCGAGCCTGTGCAAGTCTCTGAATTCTGCGTGTGTCATTGGTTCTGTCATCCACTTGAGGATCTCATGAATTCTCCTCGTGCCCACTCGGCAAGGGACGCAGTCACCACATGACTGGTTTCGGTAGAATTCAAAAAAGTGCTTAACAAGTTCTGGTATACTCACCGTCTCATCAAGAACGATTATTGCCCCCGTCCCAAGACTGGTTCCGGCCTTGTTCAGCGATTTGTAGTCCATAACGACGTCGAGATTATCACCGGAGATGAAGCATGTTGACGGGCCGCTTGGAAGTATCGCTTTGAGCTCCAGGTCATTCTCGATACCCTTTGCCAAGCCGTAAACAAGATCGGCTAATGTATATTTCCCAAGTTCAACCTCGAAAACGCCGGAATCCTTCACGTTTCCAGTGATGGAAAACAGCTTTGTGCCAAAAGATCCGTCTGCCCCGATGCCCCTGAACCATTTTGCCCCATTCGAAATAATGTGAGGAACATTTGCTAGAGTCTCGACATTGTTTATGACTGTTGGCTTTTCGAAAAGTCCGCAGGCCGTTGGAAATGGAGGTTTTGGCTTGGGTACGGCGCGTTTTCCTTCTATAGACCGGCAAAGCGCAGTTTCCTCGCCGCAGACGTAGGTGCTCGGAACCCTCATGACTCTCAACCTGAAAGAAAAGGCCGATCCAAGAATACTGTTGCCCAACAGTCCTCTGGCCTGCGCGGCTCCAATTGCCTTCTCGGCTAAGTCTGCGGTATCACCATATTTGTCCTTTATGTACAGGTACCCCTCCGATGCACCAACCGCGTATGCTCCGATTATCATTCCCTCAATCACTTTGTGGGGGTTATGATCCAACAGCATCTTGTCTTTGAACGCTCCCGGTTCGCCCTCTTCGGCGTTGCAGACGAAATACTTCTCGGTCTCGGGTTCATTGAATGCGGCTTCCCACTTGAGCCCGGTGGGAAATCCTGCGCCTCCTCTACCGATCAAACCAGACTCCTTCATCTCTGCAATAACTGCCTCTGGCTTCCAGGCCAGTGCTTTCTCCAATGCCTTGTAGCCGCCTCTCTTCATGTACGTTGCTATATCGGCGTTGGAAGCGCCAAAGCCAAGCCACTGCCACAAATGAATTTTTTGGCCGGGATACATCTCCTTAAAGTGAGCTATGTTCTCCGGGGTGACGACACGCTCTTCAGCAGTCCGGGCAGTTGTCCTGTCACAATGCTCGAGCAGTATTCTTCTTTCTTTTACCTGCTTGGGTATCCAAGTTGCACCTGCTCCTTCATCAGATGCCTGTGAAGTGACCTCTGTCAGCGGTGCTTGCCGAGTCTTCTCTTGCAGCGGCGCACGCTCTTTCTTCAGTGCTCTTTCGACAGCAAGGGTTATGTCATCCGGCTTGAATGGCTTAGTGATATAATCAAAGGCACCCAGTCTCATCGACTCAACTGCACTGGCCACTGTTGCATAGCCCGTGATTATTATCACTGTTACAGAGCGGTTAATATCCTTTGCTGTCTGGAGCACCTCGATTCCGCTCATGTCTGGCATCTTGAGATCTGCGATAACGACTTGGAAGGGACTCTGTCTCATCTTTTCCACGGCTGCCAACCCGCCCTCCGCCGTATCGACGCTGTAACCTTTTCGAGAGAGCATCCTCTGCAAGCCATTTCGCATGTCTCCCTCATCCTCGACAACCAGAATTCTGTTTTGGGTTTCACTCACCATGGTTGTTCGCTCCTTATTGCATATCTTGGAACCAGCAATTTCAGACGTATAGAAACCTACCACAACTTCCGTGCCAAAATCTGCGGACATGAAAAGCAATACGGGGAATTTGATCTAAGTGCTGTTTTTACAAGATGTTCCGGTCATGGCCGGGAACTTCGAGCTGCGGGCAGGATTGTCGAGTTGTGTCAGCAATGACCTATCCCAGTTCAGTGGATTGCTGTAAGTAGTTATGGCGCTAGCAGTTGTGAGTAGGTCATTCTTGACCCGGTCGTTTCCACTTGTGCTCTTCCGCTCTAAGATTGTATTTCCTCATAAGCCTTCGGAAGTTTGCACCATCCATCCCTGCTTGCTGTGCTGCCTGGCTGACATTGCCTTCGTTCATTAGCAGGAGCCGCTCGGCATACTCTTTGCTGAAAGAATCCACTACTTGTTGTTTCGCATCTTTGTAAGAAACTCCACGAAAGACCGGTCCGCTGTCAACACGGGCTTGCAGAAGCTTATCGGGCAACCGTGAAACCTCTAAATCATCTCCTGTTGTCAAAACTACCGCTCTTTCCATCACGTTTTCAAGCTCGCGCACATTTCCCGGCCAGTCGTATCCCATAAGGGCTGCCAAGACATCCCGTGGGATTTCGTTAATCCTCTTTCCCAGTTTCTTGTTAAATCTTTTCAAGAAGAACTGTGCTAAAAGTGGAATGTCGTCTTTGCGTTCTCTCAGGGGTGGAAGAGTAACTGAGACAACATTAAGCCGATAGTATAAATCCTCCCTGAATGTTCTTTCTTTGATACACTGTTCCAGGTTCTTGTTCGTTGCGGCAATTAGTCGAATATCGGCGTTAATCGTATCGGTTCCTCCGACACGCATAAACTCACGTTCCTGCAGTACCCTTAGCAGTTTCCCCTGTATTGGCGGACTCACATCCCCGATCTCATCGAAGAAAAAGGTGCCCCCGGATGCGATTTCTACAAGTCCCCGCTTGGTTGAAATGGCTCCGGTAAACGAACCTTTTTCATGGCCGAATAATTCGCTTTCCAGCAGTGTCTCCGTCAGTGCACTACAGTTTACCGGCACAAATACTTTGTCTTTTCTCGGGCTGTTGTAATGAATATAGCGGGCAAGAAGTTCCTTGCCTGTTCCACTTTCTCCAAGAATTAAGACCGTTGTATTCGTGATCGACACATGGTCGGCAACCCTGAATACATCCTGCATCTTCCGGCTGTTGCCTATTATATTCTGAAAATCCTTTGCTTCTTTTATCTGTTCTTTGAGGTACCTATTTTCATTTGTCAGCGATATTTGCCTTACAGCTTTCCTGACAATCATTCTTATATGTTCGGCATCAAATGGCTTGTTGATGTAGTCATAAGCCCCCAATTTCATTGCTTCCACAGCGCTCTCTACAGTGCCATATCCGGTAATTACGATGACTATCGTTTCGGAACTGGCCTCTTTGACTTTGCGTAAGAGTTCTATCCCATCGATACCCGGCATTTTCAGATCGGTTATGACGACATCGAAAAAAGAATTCTTGACTTTTTTCAAACCTTCGGAACCGGTTTCTGCCGTTTCGACACTGTGTCCTTGTTTTGACAAGATCTTCTGCAAGCCAATAAGCATATCGCGTTCGTCTTCAACCACCAAGATACGGCCCTTGTCTTCCATGGTTCTCAAACCTCTCCTATTGGAAATCTGACGATGAAAGTGCTTCCCTCGCCAACCTTGCTTCGCACGTCAATAGTCCCATTGTGTCTCTGGACAATTCCGAGACTTACGGACAAGCCCAGGCCCGTACCTTCTCCTGTACTTTTCGTGCTGAAAAAGGGATCAAAGAGCTTGCCCAGATGTTCTTGTGAAATGCCGCAACCCGTGTCAGAAATCTCAATCTCTATGAATTTACCACTTTCGTCGATTCTTGTGGCAAGATTCAATTCTCCGCCTTTTTGCATAGCTTGCAGCGCATTTATCATCATGTTGACAAATACCTGTTGAAGCTTATCGCTGTCCGCCTGTATTTCAGGCAGTCTCGGAGCGAGATTTGTCGTAACCTTGATGTTCTGTAATTCCGCGGGATGATTCGTAATTGAAATGGCCTTTTCCAGAACATCATTGATGTTCAACATTCTCATTTCCGGTTCGGACTGACGAGCGAATTCCAAAAGATCCTTCACAATCCTACCAGCCCTGTCTGTCTGTTTCATCACAACCGCCAAGCTCTCCTTGCAACTGTCATTGTCTTTCCCTAGTTCATCGAGCACCATCTGGGCATAAATAGAGATCGTGCCCAAGGGGTTGTTTATTTCATGAGCAACACCGGCCGCCAGTTGCCCTAGGGTCGCCAATCGATCTGATTTCATTATCTGTTGATTGGTATATTCCTTTAACTCGTCGTTTCTCTCTTTTAGGGAAGATGCCATAAGGTTGAATGTTTCGCCGAGTTCCGCTATTTCGTCTTTTCGTGTGATCTTTACCTGGTAGTCAAGATCTCCTTTTGCCCACCGGCCGGATGCAGATACCAGATGCTTAATTGGCAACAGAACGCTTTTGGCAAGGAAGCTTGAAACTATGAGGGCTGCAATCATTCCGGCAAGTGTTATGCCTAAGAATATGGCAACAGTTCTTCTCCTCATATCCGTATATTTGTCTTCAAGAACACCAACGGAAAGTACGCCAACTATTTCACCTCTTGTGTTCCTAATTGGTTCATAAGCAGCTATGTACCAGTTGTTGACAACGAACGCCCTGTGTATCCATGACAGCCCCTTTTCCAACACCTGCTCATAAACATCTTCAGATAATCTTGTGCCTATTGCTCGGTTTCCATCTTCTCCTTTCACGTTAGTTGTAATGCGCACATCTGCCTGGAAGATAGTCGAAGTGCCGATGTCCTCTCCCTTATATTTGACCCCGCGATATGCTATTGCCTTGACCTTGTCCACAATGGCATAGTTCCTGTTGAGCAAATTTCCACCGTATAGAATCCCGGCCAAACTGCCATCTTGCCTTAAGACAGGGGCGGCAGCTTTTATACACATTGCCGAAGTCTGTTCGGTTTCCGGGCTTGGTCTGGCTTTGGCAGTAGGTAAGACTCTTGTATAGGCTTGCCTGGCGAGTTCATCTCCTTCTTTTAACAATTCTTCCCTAGGCACGATTACCGTGCCTGCGATCACTTCACCGGTCGATAATACATGGCTCACGAGTTCATCTTGTGTTTGATAGTCTCCGCTTATGGATGGATTTCTGGACCTTAATAGAACCTTTCCACTTTCGTCTGTGAGAGTTAAAACATCCAAAGATTCCGTCTTTCTTATTGCATCTAATTCTTTTCCGAGGGTTATGATGTCATTGTTTGAAATAGCTTCTTTTATAAAGAATCTTGAAGCTGTAAAACGCATCATATGCTTTATGTTTTCGGTTTCCTCCCTGTATACTTCCCGTCCGGAGTTCAAATCATGGCTCACTTTTTCCTGAGCTTGATTAATTATTCCCGTACCGATTAGTCGCATGCCCACCAGAGTGGAAACTATGCCGCAAATGAGAATCACAGCCAGGAAACTTACGACGAGTTTTGCTTTTAACGGAATCTTCATGTATTTCCCCAAAAAGTCCGCAAATTCATCGAATCTAATGCTGTGTCGACAGAGCAATGCTTAAGAGCATTGTCTTTCTGTCACCTACATTCTACCAGTCTTTCAACCATATGCAAGCTGATGCAGATTAGGTCCGGCTCAACAGGTAAAAAGAAGTAAGACGGGGCTTTTCGGACAGGTTATCTTAAAAGAAATTGCATTGTGTTCAGACTGTATGTCTTTGGCAACAAGCGATTGGCCCGACTACACGCGAAAGAAGGCAATCATAGGTGCCGTTTCCCAAATCGCCGGCATGCCCAGCTAAACACCTGCTTAAGAAAACCGGCCGATTCTGTCCTCGCCCCCCGACGATAACCCTCTGTCTTGTCTATGTCCGTGTCTTTATCCGGTGAGCCATTCGCAGGTGCTCTTGTTTGATCATTGCAGGGACGGCGGCTCTTCGGTCACGCCCGACTACACGCATTGCCAGTCCTTGAGCCACTGGTAGTTCCCGGGCAGCTTCGCCCAGGCCTGCTCTGAAGCGGTCTTGAGTTCAGCGGCCTCCTTTATGTCGAGCTGGCGCCGCTCCTTGACGGCCCTTACGACGTTGTCCACGTGCTCAATACTGTTCATACCGGGGATCGGTATGACCGTATTGGTGGCGAGTATGTAGCGGATCGCCAGTCGGGCACGTTTCATGTTCTCTTCTTTTTCGCGGGTAAAGAGTGATCCGGCTGCGAACGGCTTGATGCCGAAGGCGCCGACATCGCATTTCTTGAGGGCATCGAAGACGCTGTCCTTGGGTGCCCTGCGACTCATCGTTGTGAAAGGAAAGCACACGCAATCGACCTGCGGGAAGTACTCGATCATGAACTGTATCCAGCGGCGGTCATGTGTCGAGAAGCCGATGAAGCGGGCCTTGCCCTGTTTCTTGGCAGTTTCGAGGGCCTCGACAATCTCACAGGCGGTGTTGAATGCATGCCTGCCGCCGGGTTCGTAGCAGGTGATGCGCCACAGGTCGGTGTACTCCTGACCCGAGTCCCGCAGGAGCTCATCAAGCGACCCCAAGAGCTTTTTCGATGTGCGGAAATTCTCGTTTCGCACCTCCTTGGCACCGTGCGACAGCGCCAGATACATCTTGTCGCGCCGGCCTTTCAGAGCCTTGGCGTCGCGCTTGACCTCGCCGTCCCAGCAGGCGTCGATATAGTTTATCCCGGCGTCAATGCATCGGCTGACGATTTCAGTGCGCTGCTGCTGGTCGCTCCTGGAGTGCCCGCCGAGGCAAACGGCCGAAACCATCAGATTAGTGCTGCCCTGACGCCGGTACTCCATATCGGGGTTGTAATTCAGGATCTTGGATGTGTCGAGATCTTTGGCCTCGACGCCGGTGACGCCGCTGATGGCAACAGCGGCTCCGGCCGCAAGAGCGGCGCCCTCGCGCATGAATTCGCGGCGTGTCTTCGTATGATCGGCCATAATGCTATCTCCTTTTTCTTCTTAACCGAATGGTAACTGTGTGTTGAGCTATTTGGTATTTCGGCAAACCACTGACTATTTCGTCAGCGATCTGTTGGGCCTTCCCAGCTGGATAGCCTTAATCTCGTCGATCGACAGCGCTCGGCTGTAGATCCTCACTTCATCGATCAGGCCTTCATAGCCGTCGCCGATGCGAACGTCGTCCCTCTTCGCTGTCTCAACCGGCATCAGATCAAGCAGGCCGATATCGTCGATGACGGCCACTTCGCCGTCGAGGTAGAGCACGATATCGTCGTGGAGATTGGGCAATTCGGATTCCTTGACGACAACGGCGATGTGATGCCACTTGTCGTCATTGATGTATTCTTTCATATAGTAGTAGCCGCCGTGCGGCGTCATGCCGATACGCCCGCGAATATGGGTGAAGCGAAAGTGCTTTCCTGAATCGCGTTCGCCCCAGACAGCGATGTCACCGCGCGTCTCGGTCGTCCTGATCCAGGCCGTGACAGTCCGCGGCGCGGTGCCGGTTACGCCCTTGTAGCCCTTTATGTCGACCGCGCCGTCGCGGTCAAGTTTCAGAGCCTTGCCGACCTTGCCGTCGACGGATGCCTTGTCGAATGTCAGCTCCTCGAGAGTGCCATTTCTTTTGTGCTTCGATGAATCAGAAGCTGTCTTGCCGGTGGTTTCTTCAAATCTCCACCAGCCCATCAAATGCGGGTCCGTGTCAAGGGTTGGCGGTGTGTCCTTGTCCTGGACTGTGGGGCGTGTCAGCATGTCCCTAACCTCCTTTGTCGCAACTCCCGCACGTCCCGGTCCGGCGGGCGGCTCGGGGCCATCGAAGATGCCTAAGTCAACGATGACCTCGTCGAGGCGGAACTTGTAGTCGGTGTCCAGGTTCCATATCAGGTGGAAATGGGTAGCCTCTTTCAGTCCCGGCCAATCATCAAAGGTCCATTCGAATGTGGTGTACCACCGCTGGTTACCGATTTCAATGTTCTTGATAGGTTCCAATACAAGCTCCTCTTCATTGAGAAACTCGGTATCACGGTCGAGCCAGATTTCCGCAGCAACGCCAAGGGGCGGGTTTTCCGGCTGGCCCTCCCACACCACTTGCATGTAACCCCTGAGGTTGGCACCATCTCCGGCAGGCAAGGGCATGACGAGACTTTCCTCACTACCAACCATGGCCAGGTAACCTCCCTCCTGCCATTGCCAACTGTCGTCGTAGTAGCGGAAGCCAAATCTCTCGTCTTCGTCTCTTGATCGGGGGCGGTACCTGAAGCTTGTGGGCTGGTCGTTGTCTTCATTGAATTCCCAGAAGATCACACCTGTCTGGTTACCGCCTGCAAAGTCCGGTGGACTCAGGTCCCTGCCGAGACCGTGGTTGCTGAGACCAAGTGCTAAAACAAGAGAAATCAGAATGATCATTCTATTACACATGATACTTCTCCTTATCAGAGGTTCTCTGCAGAGTATTTCAACTCATTCTTGAGATCTTCGGCAACACCTCCCAGTTTGCCGATCTGATTGTGCATCTGCCTGATTTGATCCCATATGACGTGCAGATCATTTCCCTCGTCCTCATCTTTCTCTTCATCTTCCAATGCTTCGTTGTCCTCTTACCGGTCGCGACTTGCTAATCTACGCCACTGAACTGATTTGCCCGTAGCATAGCACGTTTGTCCCGAAAACTCAATGCTGCTTGTGCCGTCCAGCGAGCTCGCAGTCAAAATGGTTCATCCGGATAACGAGTAGGTGGACGTTAGCCTGGCATCGCCGTACGGGGGGAATAGGCCAAACGTGATACAGGTCGAGGCAGGAGCCTTCCATCAAATGAACCGTTTTCTTTTGGCCCTCATCTTCCGCCGACAGGCGTCCTGTGGATTACGAAGGGCCACAAGAGAACTTGTCCAGCATGTTGATCTTATGCCCTTGCGATAAATCAGTGTGGGGATTGGACAAATGGCGGGGTTTATTCGAGAGACATTGCTTCGCGCTCGGTTCGGGCAAAATCAAGGTCTTTGGCATCAAAATGGAGACAGGATGTCCCCTGGTCTTGGCGGTCTTTTCTTGCTTTCGAAAGAGGTGACTTCTCGAAGGATTCCAACATTCAATGACCCGTGAAGATGGGACCATGTGCGAGTGCCATGTCAAATTTCACCGTTGCTATTGGGGCAGCTTGTGCGCTGCCTTTTGGGTCTATTGGCAGATGCTGCTGAAACGAATGCCTACAAGGGCGCGTTACCAGTCGGTTCCGGCTAGGTCAATATCACCGGGGGGCAATTGCCTCTTGCCGAGAGGGTAAAACATGGTAATGTTCTTGGCCGGAATTGGTGTCTTGCCGCTTTCTTCATCAAGCATGTATACGTCAGAGTCGAGCTTATGCCAACCTATGCGGGCATAGACCGCCTCCAATTCGCCGATGCAAAACAGCAAACCTGCATCGAATCTGAGCCTTGTCGCTTCTTCCATAGCCGCAGACATGAGACTTTTCGAAACCCCTGCGCCTCTGTGGTCTTGCGAAACACAGAAACCCTGCACACCCGCGACACGAGTCCTCACATTGCCCTCGCCCATTTTGACAATTCGATCCACTATCCCGGCATGTGCTACAATCGAACCGGCCGCATCTCTGCCAAGAACGCGATAGGCTGGGACACAGTGCCACCAGCTTTGACGTCCGTAGTATTCGCGGTCGGCTGGAAAGCACGCGACCAGCAGATCTCGAATGGCTTTATCCAGATCTGGCAGGATGTCTTGCTCACGTATTATTGAGAACCGTACGTCGTCATTCCCTGATTCTGCCTTGGCCTGCACAGAAGTCATAAGATAAGCGATCATACAAAGAACAGCCCCGACGAGGTAGGAGAACCACAGGGTGCCCAGACTGACAGACGGTGTGACCAATTCATAGATCAGGCAAACTGAAACCATCAGAACGGCAAATGCCTTCAGGCTTATTCCCAATGCTGTTCTCTGATTCATATCTTCCATTAGCACACCTAAAGGACCAGCCAGAACAACAATGTCAGTGAAACTCCCACCACCAAGGACACGACACTCCAGAGTCGCCAGTCGAGCAGCAATCGTGGTGCCTCTTCTGGTTCTTCCTCTGTAATTCCCCAGCAGAGACCCTTCAATTTGTCATCCGGATATGGTGTTGTGAAACGGCTGCCGACAACAATTATCGCGCCCGTGATAAGCCCCCCAGCCCACCCGGCCCAGACGAATGACCACCAATTAGGAGCCACCACCGGGCCAATGAACCTGTCGAGCACGAAGGCTGACGCCGAACCTGCCAGCAACCCGACAAACGCCGGCAGGCTTGTCGCTTTCCTGTAGAAGATGCCCAGGGCCAGCGCGGCGAACAGAGGGAACTGTATGTAAGAGAGCACGGACTGCCATGCCTCGTATGCAGCACCGAAGATTGGGAACACTTTGGTTGCGAATAGTGTGCCGAAAACCAAAAGTAGAATTATCGACACTCTGCCGGCCCAGAGATAGTGCCTGTCCGGCCTGTCCTTTACCAGGAACCGCTGGTAAATGTCTCTGGTCAAGACAGTGGACATGGAGGTCAACAGGGAATCACATGATGACATTCCTGCCGCATACAATGCTGTGATGGCCGCACCGGCGGCCCCGACGGGCAGCAGGCTTGTCACAACCTTGGGCATAGCGTTATCCGGATTATCTGCAATCACATCCGGGAACAGCACGGCGGCACAGAGGCCCACAAGTCCCCATATGAACGTCATTGGATACTTCATGATACTACCGACCACCAATGCGACTCTCGACTCGGCTTCTGTCCTGCATGCAAACGTTCTCTGCAGGGTATTCTGATCGGTGCACCAATAGGCCAGGCCCAGCGAGAGAGTGCCCACGAACATCGCGCCCCACCACGTATCCG
>Ga0209536_100001641_pt1 | contig 36638 bp, 62 predicted proteins | sample DeeMarSeWOR28_12_FD_187461 | JGI IMG/M metagenome (GOLD analysis project Ga0209536, IMG submission 187461) | Marine sediment microbial communities from White Oak River estuary, North Carolina - WOR-2-8_12 (SPAdes) (version 2) | ecosystem: Environmental > Aquatic > Marine > Intertidal zone >...
CCTTAACAGTTAAAATTATAGGTTTTATCGGCACATAATGACTGCAATTAACGTTCTCCGCACAGGGCATACAAGCGCTACAATCTCCGCACCCAACCGGATTTATTTCCGGAGGAAGTTTCAGTTTTGATCTATGGAGTTGGTGAAGACACCAGACTTTCACCTCGTCTGGGTTCCAACAGCTCAATTTTATCTCCTTCTTCTTTTTGATTGTTTCTGTTGTCCTACACGCCTTTTTCCCTGTGTCTTTGATTCGATCTCTAAATGAGTAGCCGCAGGGCATTCTTTAGAAAGTGCCCACTTAGCTCTTGGAAACATATACAACTTACAAAAGCCATTTTCTATCTTTTTACAACCATTACATTGGTCCACAATAGGCTCACATTTCGATGTAAGTCTGCATTCACCATTCTCATCTCTAACATTACAAAATTTCTTGGGTATATCACATATGTAGCCCATGTCGACCGCCTCCTTCTATATAACTAATAAAACCGCTCCGATCACAGCTAGAGCGGCTCCCACAATTTTTGTAATCGTAAGTACTTCACTAAACAATATTAAACTTAAAATAAATCCGAATATCGCCATACCCGCGGTTCCCAAAAACCAAGGCTGAAAAAAGGTCGGGGCTAGAGCGTAGGATTTGATAAAACAAAAAGCCGCTAAAAATTCATTCAGTATTTTAGTAATCCAAGGAATAAATATTCCTGCGCCGGGATGCGTTTGACTAAACCATCTAGCAAAAGCCAACACTCCTGTAACTAGCATCATGGCTATTAATTGTAAAATCCACCACACGATAATTATCTCCTTTTCCTATATTTATTTTTACCCTTATCACTCTTTTTACGACGTCGTTTGGCCGCTTTGGCCCACTTCTTCCTCTTCTTTACGCTTGGTTTATCGTAAAAACGTCTTTCTTTGATCTCGGCGAAAAAACCCTCCTTGCTCAGTTTCTTTTTAAGATCTTTAATAGCTTTTTCAATATTATTATTCTTTACATAAACTTTCATTTTTTATTTCTTTTGTGCCTATTTTTCTTCAGCCTTTTCCTATGCTTGTGCTTAGTAATCTTTTTCCGCCGCCATTTTTTATCACTACTTCCCATAAATCTAAATAGACTATTTACAGCCTCCCCCCTTTCCTTTACTACCTTTTTTACTCTTTTTACCTTTCTTAGCCATTTATTTCTCCTTTCTACACAAACTAATCGAATATAGGGTCTCCTATCGTTGGTTTTCTATCACCACCCTTAGGTTTTTCCTTGAAAGGTGACGGCTTTGGTTTTTTGTCTGGACGAGGTTTCCTTTCATCGTAGTAAGCCATATTATCCTCCAATATTATCTTTCTGAGTACACATAAATCTTCGTGTACCTGCTTTGCTACTATCGCATAGACTTTCTTAGGTCCAAATGAACAGCTCATTTTATCTCCTTAAATCTTTTATTTGGTGGAGGTGTCCGGTCCCGCCCCGGAGTCCGTAATACCCATCAGTCAGATTGATATACGATGATATTAAAAAAAGTTTATTATGGGCTAGATGTTTTAGTGCCGCAGTTTCTGTTCCCAGCTACTGCGGAAGCCGGCTTAGGGATTATACCCCAGCGGAACGTACCAACTTAATGCCCGCTAGCATTTTGTTGGCATAATCGAAAATAGATGGTTTTGCATCTATATTTAAGTATGCGTTTTATCGTAGCCACATCCCTACGCATCGCAATTTGACCGTGATCTATCACGTCGAAACTATGTCACCCCCATTTACCAAGGATATAAATTTTGGCCCTTTAAATATCCATAAGGACCTATGGGCGCAGGCGTTGGCACCTTTTTAGCAGCTTCAGCATCATTACCCGCTTCCCAAGTATCAGGATTAATCCGCCAAGAAACTTCTGTACTGTCATCAACTTTACTATCCATAGTAACAGGCCGCCCCCATAAATTAGCTATATGTTTCATAGTCTCTTTAGCGTATACCTCATCTAAGGGTACACCGTCATAACTATGTTTTAAAGCTAAATACCCTTTTTCGTCATAATTACCATTAACTATTGTTATCTTAGGGATTATACTTTGAGCAAAAGCTTGCACTAATTTATCTCTTATCTCCTTGGCCGTATGCTTTGTTACAACATAATCAATAGATTGTCCAACATCTTTCCCTTCATAGATATAAATTTTCAATTCTTTTATAACTTCCGGAGTCAAAAAATCTTGCATAAAAAACCAATCAATGTAGGTTTTCATAACCTTCTTACATTTCGCCCAGCCTTCCATAGCGCCAGTATCCCAAGATTCTTTTTCTTCCGTATCTATACAGTTATCCCAGTCAACTCCATGGCGGCCTTTATCCCATCTTTCTTCTATGTCTTTCCATATTCCCCACCCGACCAAATAAGGATTTAAGTTCTGAGGATGTTCCGCTTTAACCAATGAATTGGAATAATTATAATCCGCGTGCTCATCAGATGTAAGCAGATTTTCTTTAAATAATTTGCCCATTATCTTCTCATGAAGAAAAGTGGCCCATCCCTCATTCATAAATTTAGTTTTCATGAGTGGCCATAAATATTGGCCTTCCATACGCAGAACCTCTAAAATATCTTTTTGCCAATTTTCTAAAATGGTCGAGTTATCTATAATATACCTCAATAAATCTTCCGTGGGTTCTACGGGAGTTCTGAGTTTCAATTTCCGCCACAGTTTTTGATTGAAAAGCTCGATATCTTCATTTATATCTGGCTTTCTAGAACCAGCTACATCATCGAAACTCCCGCCTTTAATATGTAATTTAGCTTTTTCCTGCTCAAAAATTCTTTTCCGTTTTTCTTGCTCGGTTTCATTAGATGCGAAAGGGCTGGAATGCCACTGTAGTGCATGGCCAGCGTCCACTGTGTTTTCTACTTCATCTATTCCATATCTCTTTTCGTAACCAAGAAATCTTTTTGATGCTTCGTACATTATGCCTATTATATCCTGCCTAGAATTTATAAAATATTTATTAGTAGACATGAATGCCACATGAGCATAAACATGTGCTATTACTAAGCACTGCACTGCAAATTTGTTATCCCCCATTAAGTAAGCTTTTGCTGGGTTAGCATTGATTACCACTTCATACGGCAATCCTTGTAACCCATATTCCCATATGGTACGTTCTCGCTCATAATCCCTGCCTTTTTTCCAATTAGATATATTAGTAGGTATATGATAGGCCATAATTTCCAGCATCTTTTGAGGAGGAACTATGTCAAATTCTATCGGCAAGCATTTTAATCCTAACTCTTCAGCAACTATTTGTTGAATTCTATTCTCTATTTTAATAAGTCTACGTAATTCAGACTTTTTCATTATTTGTTCTCCTTAAACAAGATGTGCTTTAAAGTCGGATAAACATGAGATTTATCCTTTATAACAGCAGTTAGAAATCTTAACTCTTCGTTTTTGCAAAACTCCGTGCCTTCTTCTTTTTTACAAGTAAATTTCCACTTCTCCTTTATATCTTTAATCAACGAATTACTAGACCCCCAATCCCCAGAAGAAGTGTCGATTTCATTATAGGAAAACATATTTATCTTTCGTGTAAGCAGCTCCTCAATATATCTAACCGTCTTACCAGAATCAAAATCTTCTCCATCTGATACATATACACAGTATACATTCCATTCGTTCGTAGGATATTCCGTATCGATTAAATAAATGGCTTTGTTAATAGCTGACCAACAATATGTGCCGCCGCTTTCTCCCTTATGGAAAAATGTATCTTCATCAACCAACTTGGCGTCTGTAGTATGCGTGATAAATTTAATATCCACAAAATCATACATCTTTTTTAGAAACTCAACTAGCCAAAACAAAAGAGATCTGCATAAATATTTTTTGTTCTGGGTCATAGATCCAGATGTATCCATCATTGCTATTACAACAGCATTAGAATGGAGCTCATAAGCTTCTTCAATTTGTTTATATCTCATATCCTCGTCTTCTATAACAACGTATGGATCAATTGACACGTCAAGTTCATTATTTTTAACTAATTCGATGGCTACATTTATATCTCCTCGAGCCTGGGTAAGAGCACGTAACGCATCGTCATGTTCACATCCAGTGACTGCCATTATTTCTTTAACAAATAATTCGTTTCGTTTAATCGCTTCAAGCATCGTGCGATTCTTGTGTACCCTAGGTAATATGCCTTTTTTAGTTATAGTTTCAAATTTCCACCCACTAGGCACTAAAGTACTAGCCTTAATCTTTTCTTCAATCCACGGCAATCCCAAATCTTCGAACATTATTTTAATAAGATAATCAATATCGACTTCGGCTTCGATATAGTCCTCTCCCGGCCGGTTTCCAGGTTTGGCATCTTTGCCATCTTGTTTGGAACGACGCTTTATCACATCTCCGGGCTTACCAGGACCCTGACCTGCACCTTCACCGAATCCTTCACCGTCGCCTTCGCCATCGCCTTTATTGGACTTAGTTTTTTTACCATGAATAAATCTATAATCTTTCAATCCTTTTACAGGGATTCGTACTGTCTTGCCCCTTTTTCGTGTAATTATGGATTCCTCAGAAATAACATCCCGCACATTTTTTCGAATACTGTCATCTATTTTCTTGTGATGCCTTTCTGCATCTTTCTTACCTCTTTCAGATAAATCCCAATCCGGATGATTAATGATAGCCATTTATAACCTCTAGTCTATTATATTTAGATCTTGATCATATGTTACCGTCCAAGTAGCACTACAGGTAACACAAATATATGTTTGTACATAATTCCCACCTAAAAAAATGCCGTCTATCGTTGATATATGAACACTACTACAATAAGGACAAGCTTCGTCTGTGAGAGCTTCTTTAACCCTCTTTTCAATGGATTTTTTTCTAGTTATTAAGTCCTCGAACACTACCGCAACCACCGATTATCACATCGACGACATATATAAATATCTAAACCTGTTTCAATATCCAAATATACGTCTGTCGAAAAGCATTGGGGGCATACCTCCTTGATAAAGTCTTTTTTTTCATCCGTTATAACCGGTTTTTTACCGACTATATCCTCAAACATTATTCTTCTTTCCTAAGAACTTCACCTATAAAAGATAGCAAAACGTTAGCACATTCCACACAGTAGCCTTTCTCCAATAAATTTTGGAGAGCTTTTTCTCGGCGTCTTTTAGCTTTAGGATCAGTGGCACCAGTATTAGCTAGAGAAAGACTTACTACAGATTTGAGATCGGACATTAGTTTTTTCTCAATAGCATCTCTAAGAGGTGGATAGTCCGTATATGAAAACTTCTTTCTTTGCTCTAATGCTTCAGTTTTATACACAAAAATACCGTTCCTAAATTCCGACTTAGAATTTTCAGAAACTGGTATCAACTCTTCTATAGATCTCATCAATTTCTCGTCCGGATCAGAGTATTCACCGGTTATAGAATCTTTCACTTTATCGTTCTTACAAAATGCGGTTACATTCGTCATATAATTATCAAATAATGTACTTGCTTGATCATCATAGGCATATAGAAAAGCCATATTAACTTCTTTTTTAGCGACTTCTTTATATTCGTAGCTCACAGAATCTTTGTCTCCAATAAGGAGATTTAAAAACCTTTCTTTATCTTCCTCCGCAATACCTATATGATGATTGAAATTATCTCTTAAATATCTAATTATATCGATCGCATTAACACACTTTTTCTCTTCTTTACTTCCGAGCGCCACATTCAAAGCATTGATAATAAATCTAGGAGAAATGCCAGACATACCCTCGCTTTTATCCTTGCCTTCTTGGCGAACAGCCTTCACATCTATATCAGATTTCTTAAATTCTGTCGTTATCTCCCCGTTATAAAGCTTCATTTTTTCTATTTTGTTCGTTACTTTGGCCGAATCGACTAAACGAGACAAAACTGCAAATTGGGCGGCTACTTTCAATGTATGCGGAGCTATATGCACGTCTCTGAAATCGGACTCTCTAATCATTTTTTCATATATCTTGACCTCATCATCTACTCGTAGATTCCAAGGCACAAAAATAGGATACATCCTATCATGTAATGCCTCATTCTTTTTATCAGCCCTAAAAGAATCAAATTCAGTCTGGTTGGTATGCGCTAAAATCAAAGTGTCTATATATATCTGTGGAAAACCTGGGGATTTAATAACTTGCTCTTGTGCCAAAGATATTAGCACATATTGAAGTTTAATGTCGGTTTTCAACAACTCTATCATCTCTATAAGCCCACCATTAGCCACTTGTAATTCGCCATCAAACTGGAACGCTCTGGGGTCAGTATCGCCGTATCTAGCGACCTGTGACATATTTACTCGGCCAATCAATTCGGTCACATCCTGAGATTTCGGATCACTCGGTTGAAATGTTCCTATACCCACCCGTCTTTGTTCAGAAAACCGGATTAATTCTACCGGAATCTTTTCCCAATTGACCACACCATCATTAGTATATTTTTCATCTATTCTATGCTGGCATACAGGGCACACGCTTCCCTCTATTCGAACATTGAGTTTGTCTTCCCAATATTTTCTATCAGCGAAAGGAATAGCGTGTAAAGGTTCTTCATGAATAGGGCAGTCCTTAATAGCGTACTTAGGGGTCGGATCGTTTTCCAGCCCTCTCTTCAGTAAAGCAGCCATTGTAGATTTACCACTACTTACTGGGCCAACGAGTATTAGTATACGTTTCCCGGTCTCAGTCCTGCGCGCAGCAGCCTTCAAAAACCTCATAATATCATGTAATGATTCTAGTGCTCCATAGATTTTGTCTTTAAAAAAATTATACTTAACAAGATCATCATAACCTCGTAATTTAAGTATCTCATCTACAGAGTCTGTTCCGGCAGCCGTTACCATATTATATATCCGGCCGGGAGCAAAGTTTGTTATTTCAGGATTTTCTTGGACCTTATATAAATAATCCAACAAAGTCCCGCTCCAGTCCTCAATAACTTTACATTCCTTCTGAGCACAGATAACGTCTCTAAAATCTTCCATAACCTATCTCCTTGAGTAATTTAGTAATTCAATTTTTCCAAGATATTTTTCACATCATTCTTACGAGCTTCTTCATAAAGCCCGGCCAAGTATCTATTATGCACTATTTGAGACAATTCAAGACTTCCTTTATGCTGTTCGGCCCACCTTTTGGCCTCTTTCATAGTATATTTAGTAATATCGAAAAGATAGGTAACAACCCGTTTTCTTTTAGTGTCGTATAATGCTTTTATACCCTTACCTATGTCTATAGTCCTAATAGGATTACCTTTTTTCTTATTGGCAACTGGAACATGATGATATTTTTCTTTAGTTTCTGGCATTTTTTAACCTCTCCCAATACAAGCTTCTAATAATATTATAGAATATAATAATAAATTTGCTAGATAAAAAGAATCGAAGTGCCTAAAAAAATGCCCCGACCATAACCATGACCGGGGCATATGACTGATTATAGTCGACGCCCGCATTCCGAGCAATATTTATCTGTTCTTCTCACTTTGTGTCCACAATTACTGCAGAATTTATAGATAGAACTCACCTCTTTCTTATCTTTAATTCCAACTAACTTGAGATTCAAAACCACCGCATTATCTTCGACCTCCAAGTTCGAATAAACAAAAGACTGTGCAGATTTTCCACCTTCAATAGTGGCACCGGCCTCTACAGCAGCCCTGGCCGGCACTGCATCACAAAGATTAGTATTGTAACAACAACTATTAGATGTATAACCAGCACCGGATGTAATCCCGTCGCTAGTTTGTGATAGCGGCGCTGTCCATGTAAAACCGTCATTGGTTTCTTTATAGGTATCACTACTCGACCATCCAAAGTCCCCATCATAGACGAGCCACGGATGTATTTTTATTCCATTAGGTTGTTTTGCCAACCTAAATTCGACTTTAATAATACCATTTTTGGAACTTGTAGGATCATCTACATCGGGATGATCCAAAGGCACAAACTTAAACCTTTTACCCTCTGTCAGCGATCTATCTATAAATCTTTCTAGATCTACCGTAGCACCAGCAGTGATAATAATATCTCCCAACTGGCTAACTCTTTTCCCATCGACAAAAACTCTCGCCGTACAAGATCGGTCATTCTTATTCTTTAAACGAATCTTGTATTCACTGTCAAAAGGTATAGCGATCTCTCGTTTGTACTTTGGCCCAGTTTCTTTGACTGGACTTCCGTCATGCAGGACGGACAAAACAAATTTATCCTTATACATTTTTCAACCCTCCTAGGTCATATATTAGCCGTGCCCGTAACCGGCAGTTAATTCTACGGGTCTTGTTTGTATATTTACCTTATTAAGAAGTAGGAACCCACGTATTACCACTCCAACCCCAACGTTTGGCGCCAGAAGCTCCACTCGTTTTTTGACCGAAAGAACTATACCCTTCGACCGGATAATTCCTATATTGAAGTATGCCCGAATGTATATCAGTATCCATAACGTCGCCTGTTTCAACATCGACGACACCTAAGCCAATAATTTTAGCCCAGTCGTCGCTTAATCGTCTACGGTTTGGGTTAACAAACCCAGAAGAATCTTTAGCATGTCCGTATGGATTATACTCAAATAGCGATATATCCGTGTCATGGGCTAAATACTGGTCTATTATTTGCCACCCATGATCTTCATATCCTTTCTGCGGGTTCTGAAACTGATCCTCTCTACCGTCAAAAGTGGTACGCGTATAATCCGAGGTTTCTCTAGCTCCCTTAAATAATATCTGATAGTTCGAAATTTTGCTCCCAGGGTCTCTAACATGTTCTCCTCGAACATCCCCTACCCTATGTGGCGTTACTTGAAAATCGTCATATCCGGTCATCTGCTCTGTCCTTTATTACGTAATATATAACTGTTTAAAAATATTATTCAATCCTTTCAACCAGGAATTTTCAATTTTAACAATGTTGTTTAACTCCTCATCGAATACCAAATCATTATATTCATCCCAATACATATCGACTTCTTTATTATTTTCTAGTGGTTCGGTGCCGGATTTCATAAATTTAGTTACCCACACACAAAAATCCCTCATACCATTCTTACAATAACATTCTGAATTAGTACCTCTAAGATTTGGTAATTTACATTTATCTAAATCTTTTATATACCAAGCACAATCTTTGTAAGAATCAATTTTAATATCACTCTTCTGGATTAATTTCGCCAATTTTTTCTTCTTCCTTGTCTAATAAATATTTATCTAACGTTTTTTCTATCCTAACCATATCCCTATCATTTCTGATCTTACCGAACTCCACTATGCCCGCTGCTAATATAACAGCGATGCCTAATAAAGCCGCAGCAACTCTCACTGTAGTGATCATAGATTTGATCAATTGATTAGTAACAGCCAAGGTCTCACTAAGATTATCTACCTTGGATTCAACTGTCCCTATTTGAGCGGATAACTCCTCTGTTCTAGGTGGTGTATTTATCTTAGTTTTTATTTTATCCAATTCATTCAACATTTTCTCTCTGTCTTTAGCAGAGGCATTAGCAGATTCATTAATATTATCCACAAATAATTTAACGACATCGAGAATCTTATCCCCGTTTTCACCCATTTTACGCTCCGTTTTTTAGTCGTATTATATTAGCTTTTAACATGCCTTCAGCTTCCGCCCAATACCTGTGTATTTGCTCCTCGGATTCTTTTTGTTTTGTAATGTCTATTAAACTATTTATAAATAATCTTTTATCCTTTTCACCATCCTTTAAGATAACACTATTAATTGTTAACAGCGCAAATACTTTAGAGCCATCTCGTCTGTGTATAACTATTTCCTTATTTTCTTCTGTGCCATCCGATAAATTATCAGTCATTAGTGGGCAGCCATCACAGCTATGCGCACATAAATATTCTGTGCAAGACTGACCAATAATATCTTCTCTCGCACTACCTATCATAACACATGCCGCGGGATTCACATCAATGATCTTTTTAGAATCAGCGTCCACTAGAACTATACCAGCTTGCACCGACTCAAACAAAGCTTTAGTTAAGTCATTTCGATTACAATTACACATAGCCTATTATCTCCAGCTCCGTATTAGCACTCCTCACATCCTGCAAAATCTAAATCCATACCTTCATTTTCAATAGATTGATCCACCAATTTTTTAGTACTTTCAAATTCTTTACTATCCAATAACTGTTGAAATTCTTTCTCACTCATTTCCACCGCTCCCTTGGCTTTCGCTGGTATTTTACCAGGACAACCAAGAGCTTTAGCTCTCCTATTTATACAAGCAGCTATTTTTTGTTTGGTGGCCTTAGAAAATCTAGACCTATTCAAATAAACTTTGGCAGCTCGTACTCGGGTGCAGTCGTTGACAGGAAAACTCCTGTTTGGGCCACAAAAAACGCTACTAGGAAGCTTTTTTCTCTGCTTAGTCGTTAAGGCTGCGGCTTTCTCCTCCGACTCTTTAATCGCTTGGGTCACCCTATCGACAGCTTCTCTCAATGACATTACCAATATCCTCCCTCTGGTTTACTTAATATTTTAGGGCCATCATTTAAAATGGCCACAGAATGCTCAAAATGAGCTGACAACTTACCATCATTTGTTACAACAGTCCACTTATTCTGCGCCACATGAATCTTATAAGCGCCTTCAACTAACATAGGTTCTATAGCAATAACCATACCCGGCCGCAATTTCCAATTAATTGCGAAAGACACATAATTAGGTATTCTAGGGTCCTCATGTAGTTCCAAACCCACTCCGTGTCCAACATATTCTTTTATAACATCAAATCCATTTTTGCGCGCATGGGACTGAATTGCATGAGATATATCATAAATTCTATTTCCTGGAATAGCTTGTTCTATACCTTTATATAGACATTCTCTAGTAATTTCCACAATCTGCCCCACTTCACTAGGATATTTACCACCTATTACTTTAGTAAAAGCAGCATCACTAAAATATCCGTCTTTTTCTATGCCAAAATCAACACTAACTAAATTACCATCTTCGAGTATATAATCACCTGGAAAACCATGTACAACTTCATCATCTACAGACACACATAATAAATGGGGAAAACCCTCATAATTATAAAACGATGGTCGTACCTTGTGTTTCTCACAAAATTTATTCGCCAACTCTTCTAATTCGATCGTTGCAACTCCCGGTATCAAGTGGTGATAGCAGATTTCCAGAAATTCTGCTCCGATCTTATTAACTTCCGATAACTTATTTATCTGACTAGGCGTTTTTAATAAAATCATAGCAATAAGATACACTTATTTATTCAAATATATACTTCTATTATTAATAGTTAGGTTATTATTTCTCGTTAGACTCATCTTTTGCTTCATCGATTCTGGTCTTCTCTTCCTCTGTAAAAATTTCTGACAGAGGCCTGCCGAAATTAAGAGCTAATTCTACCACGGCACCTACTATTAGTCCCGAAGCTGCGGCTGACTTTGCTTTCCGCATAGCTATTTTCATTTCGCCTGCTTCGGCTCTGATAATAGCATTCTTCATAGACATCCAATCAATAAGCATACGCTGCTTAGAGGTAAATTCACCTTCTTTTGTAACTAAATCAGATACCTGTTTCTTAGCTGCCCTAACAGCATCCTCATAATCATATATAACCTCTGAAGATACCGCGTCTTCGAACTGCAAAACTAATTCGGCCATAATACCAATAACTTCGTCTTTCTCATTTCTAATATGCTTAATATCACATTCGCCCATATTAGACCTAAGAATAGAAATTAACACCCTATTCCAGTCGGATAGCATTTTTTCTTTCCCGACAAATTCCTCTACTTTAGACATAATGCCTCCTTATCTATTGGCCTTCTCTTCGGCCTTAATTTGATCATACTTAGCCTTAACAATAGTACTAAGCGCTTGCCCCCACATAGGATCCTCTTCATTCAACTTAACTTCAGCATAAAAATCCTCTATGTCATGGCGAATAATTTTAAAATTACCTTTATCGTCCAAAAAACAGTGTCTCAGCTCGTGCGAAACTATGCGCTTTTTGTCTTTATCACCAGCCATTTCCCACACCAAATCATTAATAAACATCAAATAATCCATACCACTTAGATTGTGACCATCTTTACTCAAAAACCTTTCTACTTCGTTTGCGCCTTTAACAGAAGCAAAAGTAACATTACCTCTTAATTTATCTATCTTGACCTTGCTATCCATTAAAATTTTTATATTCGCCGCCCTAAGATTACCAAACCTCTCATGAATTAAATCATCCATTATCTCGTACACTGATTGGTCTGCTTCATAAAATCTTCCCATAATTTATCTCCTTTTCCTATTATTTAACAAATAAATCATTGGATACTGAATCTATCTTTTTCAGAGCCAGTTCCACATATTTCTCTTGATTATCATATCCTATATAATTACGTTTGGACTTAATAGCAGCAATAGCTGTAGTTCCACTGCCCATAAACGGGTCTAACACAATATCACCTTCAAATGAGTACAAATTAATCAACCGCCACGGCAACTCCACGGGAAACGGGGCTGGGTGTCCTACGGATTTGGCACTAATTGTTGGGAACCTCCAAATACTTTTCGTGTATTTAAGGAAATTCTTAGTGGATAACGTATCAATTCCCGGCTCTCTATTAAAGACTTCTTTTGAAAACACAAGAATATACTCATGAACATCCCTAAGAACTGGATTAGTAGCTGATTTCCAACTACCCCACGCTGTAGAGGCGCCTACACTAGCTCCTTTGTCCCATATTATCTCGCCTCTCATTTGAAACCCTATATCTAACATTATCTCTATTGCATACATATGTAATGGAATATAAGGACTTCTATCAGTGTTTGCTATATTTATACAAGCTCTTCCGCCAACAATCAACACTCTGTATACTTCACTAAAAACATTGCGCAAAAGGCTCTGGTATTCTTCTAGCGTTAATTCATCTTCGTATTCTTTACCCACGTTATAGGGTGGGGAAGTTACCATCAAATGAACAGATTCATTATTTATTTCGTCCATCGATTCACTAGATTTACATACTATTTTGTTTAAAACTTCAATAACGCCTTTTCCTTCTAACCCTGATTTTGGTGTTAAAACCTGTGGGTTTATTCCTTATCCACCTTATAAATCTTTTTACGTCACTATTATTTTTTAATTTCGGGATAGTGTTATATATAACATCCAATTCACGAGGACTAAACAATGCATGTATATGTTTATGGCATATTTCATGCAGAATTGCAGTCTCGTCATTATTTCCACCCCGGGATTTCGGCACCAAATGATGGGTGCTCTCGCATCCGCGGGGGATCTCTCTATTACATAATTCACATATCATGATCAATAAAAAAAGCGGGGCCTAGAGTGTTATTTTATTTAATCTCTACGGTTACCCCGCCGCACGGATCTTTCTTATCCTTAGCAATATTTACTTGAATCAAGCCGTCCTTATATTCAGCTTCAACTCTTTCCATATCTATTCTTTCCGGGAATTTCACAGCGCGTTGAAAAGAACGATAAGAGATTTCTCTTCTCAGGTGCTTCTTGTCAGATTCGTCCTCTTCTTCTTTCTTTTCAGCACTTATTAGTAAAACACCTTCTTTTAATTCTAACTTCACGTCTTCCTTACCAAATCCAGCCACAGCTATTTCGACGTTATATTCATTCTCATCTTCAGATACATTGATTTTTGGAAATGATCCTTTAGGCTGTAGGTCCTCAAAAAGAGTTATGGATACAGACCTATCATCCAAAAAATCACGTGCAAAATCTGCTAATAGAGCATCTAAATCTGATCTGAAACGTCTGAGAGCCGGCTTTCCCCATAGGCTAAGACTCGGCAGCAAACTTTCTTTTTTGGTCATTGCTCTATACCTCCTATGTCTTTTTCATAGGCCCCGCTTATATATTAAACATAGTACTGAAAGCCGCCTCATTAAAAGGTAGATAGTCGGCTTTCGGCAACAATTTTAACATAGCATCGACTACTGATACATTCCAACTGTGTATAATTATAATAGCGTCGTTGTTTGGATTATCGTCCTCGACGGCTAAAAATTCAGCTACGTCATAACCGCTTCCGCCATCACCCAAGTCTCCGCTTAGGAAAATATAATCATAAACATAATCGGTTAAATATAAAATGGCATCGGCTGAGTTCTCTATTATGTGTAAATTATGTCGTCCGAACCTTTCTATAAAAAATAAAGTCCGCTCTTTTAAGTAATCGACTATTAAAATATTTTTAGCCATATAAATTCCTAAGTTTGGCAGGGCGCGTGGATAGGAACACGCGCCACGCCTATATAGACAACGCTCTGAGGAACACAAAAGTTGATACGAGCAGCCTTCCGTACCAACTATGTAGTTAGGACAATATCATCACCATTTTTCCGCAGTAACAATATAATGTTCCAGCTGCCACAGAACGCTGGTGCTATATAATTAAACACCAAGTTTATTTTTTACATAATTGGTCTGAGTGTATCTTGTATAACGCTTTCCGCTTTCTTTAGTCCATGTAGATAGCGGGCGTCCGTAAGCGTACCGCCTTTGAAACCTCACGGCTTCAATAGACCTGCCCAAGAACTTAGACAAATACACATTCAATTTAGCAGTGTTGGGAGCAAGAAGTACAGCAGCTATTTCAACATCCGACCACCCTTTACCACTATGATCAAAATCAAAATACTCAAAGAGATGAGCATTTCCAAACCTGGACTTTTTCCATTCCCTACGATACTTAGCTGTATTAACCATCCACCATGCAGCCGCATCTCGTTCGAGATTAGAACCATCCTTCTTGCGAACAGCCGCCTCAAAATTCTTGATTGCGGCTTTGTAGAGGCCATTCTCCAAATGGACCAATCCTCGATTTAATTTTTGCTTCGTTTTACTAATTTGCCTTAAAACCATGAATAAATCCTCCTTAACCTTTAATTTTTTATCCTATCCTTTGACCACAAAACAAACAGTAATTAAACTTAACACCGAATTTCTCGATGTTAGTGCCTTTTTTAGTTTTGTCTAACTCAATCCACGATAATATCCAATTACCAGATTCTTTTCTAAAAACTTTATTATTATCTACCATCCATTTCATATCCACACAATTACAAGGGTATTCGACTCCCGAACCTTTAGGTCTAGGTAACGATGGATACATTTAAAATAAATCCTCCTGTAATTCCTTATTTACTGTTTTATCTTTATACTCCGGTGTAATTTCTATCATATCATCAGTTATTCCGGACAGCTTATCTTCAGCTAATTTCACAGAATCTGGATCCAAATCATACCCCAGATATTTTCTGCCTAATTTTTTAGCAACTGCCGCTGTCGTGCCCGACCCCATAAAAGGATCAAACACAACATCTCCAGGGAAACTATACATCTTAATACAGTTTGCAACAAGTTCCTCCGGAAACATAGCTTCATGGAAATCGTTTCTCTGCACAGAGCGAATATTCCATACTCCGTGGACCAGATTCTTCCAGTCATTTTTAGAGATAAACCGCCCATCGCTAGCAGATTTATCTCGGCGCGGCTCTTTGCCCTTCCTAAATACAAACACATATTCCCATGCAGGTAAAATTCGATATTCCCCATGTTGGGCCTTACTATGAAAGGTCACATGAGAGCTGTTTTTCCACGGATCATCTTTTTCCCATATAATTCTAGCATGCAAATACGTATCGAGGTTTTTTAATGATTCTGCTATTTTAGATATTACCATAATCTCTTCGGGAAAACCACCATTATATCTAGATCCAACAGCAATATCCCCTACATTTATAATAATTTTGCCGCCGGGAACCGTAACTCGAACTACTTCCTGAAATACTTCTCGAAGCATTTTAAAATACATCCCCAAAGTAGGCAAATACTCCTCGTATTTCTTACCTACATAATAAGGAGGTGATGTAACTGTCAAATGCACCGAGTCGTTCCATATTTTATTCAGAAATCTGGAGTCACCGCAATAAATTTTGTTTAATTCCATAATATTCCTTACATTTAGCGATTAGAATGCACCCATCACAATCCAAATCATGAGCTTGTCCAAACTCACCGAAGCATTCTTTCAAACCCTTTTCTTTCTGCCGTTTTTTATACCACTTGGCGAAACAATCGGGGCAAATTCCATGAGATTCCGTATCATAACCCGACCCCCATGTGCCACCGCATTTGATACAATGGTAAACCAAACCACTGTCTCCCGCCATGTCTGTCTCCTACAATTATATTATAGAATAAAACAGATATTTTGCTAGATAAATTTTTAATTATAAAGGATTTTTTAACTAGTGGGTACCCAAGTATTACCACTCCAACCCCAGCGTTTGTCGCCAGAAGCTCCACCGCTCTTCTTACCAAATGAGCTATATCCTTCGGTAGGGTAATTACGGTATTGTACGATGCCGGTAGCGTTAACTTCGTCTGCATCCATAACATCATGAGTGGGCTTATCAAGGCCTCTAGTACTACCCATACCCATAACCTTAAGCCAGTCATTCTTCACTCTAAAATTAGAGTTCAAACCATCATAACGGCCGCCATAAGGATTGTAATTGAATTCTGCCCAGTCCACACCATGTCCTAACCAACCACCATGAATTCCAACTTCACCACCGTGATCGGTACTTCTATTGGGGTTGATGTTCGGATCTGGACCGCCCAGAGTCGTCCTGGTATAATCATTAGACCGTCTGGCGTCTACCACATAATAGTGCCAATTAGAAATCTTGTCTCTAGGTGGACGATTCATATGGATGTGATAGTCGTCTTCTTCAAACCCCCAATCGTCTCCAAGTGTATTAGGATCTAACTGATAATTATCGAATTGATCTGTTGCCATATCTTCTTCCTCCATTTTTACAATAAAAAAGAGTTAGTAGGCAAACTACTAACTCTTCACTAGTATTATAGAATACATTTCTGGTTTTGCTAGCTAAAACATCATTTTTTCTTAATAACAACAGATTATTCATAATAAAATCTACTTATACTTGTTAATTTCTTCCTCGGTTCGGGGGTAAGATCCGTTTTGTTCCATGCAAGCTACGGCTAACGCTGCGATTTTCCTCAATATATGAGCCGCATCTTCAGATGCCTTAGGATCGGCATTCCTGGTCACCAGATGTAAAGCTTCTTCCGTGTAATCACGTATATAAACTAAAAATTCGGTTACCGAGTGTTTGCCAGCAGTAGATGTGGTGTTTTCATTCCATCTAACAGCCTGATAATCCCTTTCCGTATCAATATGTTTGTAAACTTCTTCTCTATCCATTAATCTAACTCCTTTTAAAATTTACCTCTCTTTATAACTCTATCTAATTCTTTAAAAATTTTATCCCATCCGATTATCACATAATTTGGCCATTTAGATTCCCGGCTATCACGTTCGGCCGCAACGATTCTGATTATCTGATTGGGTTTAGTGTATTTACCGTCAGGATGCATTTCTTCTCTTATATGACGCCTTTCATATATATGCCTATAATTTATCATAAAAGGGGTGCCATCACTGTCGATTTTAATCCAATATTGGGGTATATCATGGCGCCAATAAGGCAACTTTCTAAGTACGAAAGTAATCTTATTATATCTACCCTTCAATATGGAGTAGGGTTTTTTGTGTTCTTCAAACTCTAATTCCGCTATCAAACATCCCTTAGCTCCAGATTTACTCCGGCGCCTATAATGTCCGATAATGGTAGCATCTATTATTTTCTTTTCACCCGTCTCTTCTATAAGCTTTTCATACTCTGATTTCTGAACTTCGGCCCTAGGATGATGTTCCTGGCACCATGTAGATATCTTTTCCAACACTTCCTCTTCTTCTCGAGCCATTTTTACCTTTTTTTCAGGCATATAGTATCTCCTTTTCTTACGACTTCGTTTCTTCTTCTTAAGATCCGCGTTATAATGCCCATCGACCAGTGGCATATACACCTCCTAAGCTAAGATTTCGCCATTCCTAAATCTATGAATAGTTACTAAATCTCCTTCCCAAAATCGTAATTTAACTCCGGCTTCCTCAAACATGACTTTGCTGCGTTTAGCATGCTCAAGCCACTGCCCATAATTATTATTATCCCATTTCTTATCAACAATGACTTCCACTAAACCAGAATTTATGACTTCCCATGCACAGTCATTACAGGGAATACCGTTTGTATACATACGGCATCCTTTTAATGGGATACCCACCATAGCCGCATTAGCTACGGCATTTCTTTCTGCATGAGAAAACCAGAAATATTTTTCCGGCCTTTTCTGTCTTTCTGGAACGTTATCATTTATATGGCGAGGAAAACTATTATATCCAACTGTTCTAACCTCATTATCTGGCCCAACAATTACAGCGCCTATATGAGTGCTTTCATCTTTACTCCTCATAGCCACTAAATAAACCATATTCATAAATAAACTATCCCAATCAATTAGTTTCATAATATTCTCCTTTGATTACTCTTCCTCATCTTCTTCTTCGTCGTCAATAGGCTCTTGTTCCCATTCTATAATGGCCTGTTCAACATATTCCTTTATTTCTTGCAAAGTGTCCAAATCAAATAATGCGTCAATGGACAGTTTGATGGTCTCTAATAACTTTTTTTCCTGGTCATAGATCCCTAATAGTCCGTCATCGACTTTCCGTTGTATAATTTCTTCTTTACCCATCGTTCGAATAGTCATTGTTTTTTTCCTCCACGGACCTCTTATATTTTAAAAATTCAAATCTGGCACTTAAATCTTTAGCCTGAGCAAGATCATTACATTTTAAAATATAAATCACGCACATATCTCCGCACAATTCGCATATGACATCTATATCAATAACACAATTGTCACTTAGCATAGAAGAAATATCATACTCACCGCTAAAATCGCATTTATCGCAACAAAACTTTACTGTTTCCAATTCATATTTCTCTACTCTAACCATGTGAACTCTACTCTCCCTTGTCAAAAGTCAGTATTTCTAAATCCAATCGTTTTTTAATATGTTCACAATATTCCGCACTTAAATCTGCTGAAATCCAATTTCTACCTAAAGATCTACAAACATTGATCTCCGAACCACTGCCAGCAAATAATACCAGGACCGTATCCCCCGGCTTAGTCACACTCTGTATCAGTAATGCAGAGACTTTGTCCGGTATTACACATGGGTGATCTACCTTTTTGCTCCATTTACTAACATTTTTCACCATATCTGCGTAGAACCACGAATAAGGTGATCTACCTTTGCTACCCTTCCTCATAAGTTTTCTTATACGCTTGTCGGTTTGATTTATATAAGGCTCCGCGACATTGTCTTTAAAGAATTTACTATTTTTAGTTTTCATACAATGCAAGATGGATCTGTGTGCTGTGGTAAATCGTTTTGAGGAATGGCCGATATTAGAATTATATATCCAAACGTATTCCTGGACATCTTCATACGCTGCATCTAAATATTTCGTCCACAAATAAGCATTATTTCGCGGATAGTTAATAAAGAATGAACTCCCGCTGTCCTTCAATACTCTGGTAGATTCCGTCGCAAGAGCTATATAATCTGATATATAGTCATTAAAATTTTTAGTATAACTCTTTCCACTATATTTTATACCCTTATTATAATCTACGTCAGAATATACCATATCTACACACTTATCCGGTAATTTTCTCAATAATTCGTGGATATCTATATTATGTATCTCATTTAGAAATTCTTCCATCACGCTCCCATATTTTCAATCTGGTTTCAATTTTATTTACTAGCCCGAGTAAGACTTGTATATCATTTTCTATGTCTTGAAGCCTAGCCTCGGCTTTTTCCTGCTCTCTTTGCTTAGTATATTGCTGCATAATAAATCCACCACCTACCATTTTTTAATCCTCCAATGCTATTATGTCATTTTCGGTTTGAGGTTTGATTAATTTCAATTTATTTATCTTTTTTAAATTTTTTGCATGGGTATCTGCATCTACGACATCCGAATGTAAAACAGCGATAGAATTTCGCCTATCATCTTCCCAGTCAAAAAACCCTTCCTTGGGTATTAGTTCAATAACCATTTTCTTCTTTAAACGCCTCAAAACACGCTTAGCTATATCATTGACGCCTTTGTGACTGCCCTCGACCATCTTATATCTAATGCCATTATTAGCGAGCGTCATACATATATCATAATCCAAGATGCTTGCTTCTTCTTCTGTTTGATTTCTACCTTTAGGGTTGAATTTTTTAGTCCGCATCAAAAAATAATTCATATTGTCAAACTCATTGAAGGAACTAAGGACTGTTTCATTAAAACACGCGGGTTTTTCCTCTCCATATACTAAACTCAATATAAGAGGAGAATCGGTCACCATGACTTCTACCTGATCTCTTAACCGCCACATCCTATGATGTTGTTTACCCCATATATAATACTGATTAGCCAAAGTTCTATGCCGTTCTTCCCAAGTCAGGTCCTTAGCAAACTCAGTTATCAATTCTGCGTTAGCATCGTGCATTTTTAACAGTGAAAAGACGGCGGCGGCAATAGTAGATTTACCGCTGCCTGGCCCACCGAACATATTTACAACTATGGGTTTATCCACTATAATTACTCCTTGTTTTGTTCTTCATCTAATTTCATACGAAATGTCCACCTAGTGGACTCAGGCCCATTCGGCATTTCTAGTTCAAAGTTCACATTCATAGGCATGCCTATAGATCTCATACTTCTTTCAAACAGCCTTGCTATTACGTCTCCGCGAGATTCTTTCAGATGTGACTCTTTAACAGACATCATTATATCATCATCGCGCACTTCTATAGTTCTTTTATTAATCGTACATTCCTTATCTTTGCTTTCAATAAAAATATCTTCAAACATTATTTTTCTCCTATTGAGTTTGCTTGGGCTTTTTGATACTCTTTAAATTGTTCTTCCGTGTCAACTGTTTCGACAGTTAATACTTCGTCTTTTCTTCTTCGATAAGGCCCTTTTACGACTATCCATTCAGTTGTTCCGTCGTGTCCAATGACGGGTTCTTCAGGACTGTCAAACATTCTGAATTTATTCCCTACTTCTAATTCAATAAATTCGATTTCTTCCCACAATCCATCCTTTAAAACTTCTACTTTTCTTAGTTCAGACATTTTTTCCTCCATTATATGCGTGCTTTTTCCAAATTTTTAAATCAAAATCGGCAACAGTTTTGCCGGATTTGTTTGCATATTTTAGAAATAACTTTTCTATTGATTTATACGCTTTGTCAGTACCTGGAGTGGACTTAGGAACATCGTGCCCTTGTTCTCGCAAAAATTTTAAAATATGGACGTCCAATCCCGCACATTCAGCGTCTGGCCTGCTATGCATTACAAAACACCTCGATGTTTTTCGTCCTATCCCAGCAATTCTCTCTAAATCTTCTATAGAGCATGTTCTTAAATCAAGACCAGAATTAATTACTCCCCATATTGTCTTCGCTTTCATATTATAACACCCTATACCAAAATCCTTTAACGTTTGTGGAAGCTTTTTAGCCCCAATTCTCCGTATCTTATCGAACGGCGACCTGCCTACTAAGCTCTCTAACAGCCTATCAAGATTCCTTGAAATGACTGTAGCGGTCTTTCCCGCAACGCAAATCCAAAAAATAAGAACTTCTTCAAGTTGGTAGTCAGTTTGATTAAAATTAGTGATATTGCTTGGGTCTATCATCCAAAAGTCCTTCTATATCGTTTCTAGGAACACCCATGGCCACTACTATAGAATCATTTATCGACTCAGTTTTCATATCATATACACCCAATTGTATTAAAGCTACTATCTTTTTCTCATATATTATTAAGGTGACGCCAGGCATGTCATCAAACTGATATCCGTAATACTGCCCTTCTTCCCTTAATCTATCAGATTCTTCTAAGTCTACGGACATTATACAATCGTAAATAATTTTCTTAGCTTCCAAAGGAAGATCCTGGACCTTTCCACCATCTTTGTCAATAAACCCCAAATAATTTCCTAATTTTTTAGCCATAGTTCCGCCCCTTAAACGTTTTTGGTATTCGGTATTACTACGTATCTACCATATCTATATCCTATCATTTTAATCCTTCCAAATATATTCTCTATATAAATATTTATTTGGCATGTATAAATTTAACTTTGTATATGATTTTTGACTACAATATTTACACACTTTGACTTCTCTTAATCCCGGTAATTCCGCTCTCGCTGGTCCAAAACACAAATTTTTAGTTCTTTGTAATTTGGCCTTGTCATACCTATGAAAGCCCAACTTACACCAAAACCATTTTTTAGATTTCTTAGGCTTATTGTGATTTTTTAAATCATAAATAGAATAACTTCCGACCGACCACAAACATCCCTGAATAAATCCTAGCCACCTAAAAGCTTTTTCTAGTCTTCCTTCGCGTACAAATTTTTCTACATCGAGCAGCATCCCATAACAATGGCGTAGAATTTCTTCATTAGTTTTTGGCTTACGTGGATGCGGAAAACTTGTACATTGTACTTTGTTTTTCTCAAAAAACTTACGATATTTCGCTGTGACCTCTAATATTTTTTCACCGTCCATGAGCTAATCTCACAATAAAGGTAAATCTCCTGTTATTTTGTCTATTTTTTCTCCCCAATCAGGCCCTACTGCCAGACAAGTAACCGTAGGAACTCCATGAAATTCAGTTCGACCCGCATCCTTTATCAAAGCAGTCGGAATATTTAAACTCTCAGCATTATCCTTGACAACTAATAGATCTTCGAGGGAATTAACATATACCACTACTTTAGTAAATGATCCATTCAGCCATCTATACATTGGACTTCCATCCCTAACTTTAAATCTGTATTCTATATAGGTCGGCATATGAACAGGGTGATGAATAGGCTTGCTTTCCACCATATCGATAAGAACTTTCATACTAGCATGAGCCACTTGCGCCGCAAGTTTGCCTTTCCTCATATTCAAATCTTTTCTTACTATTATTACTTGTTTTACATTGCCCATCATTAATCCTCAATCACTTGTTCAAGTATTGTTACTTCCCGATCCCGTAAATAATTAACAACATAATTATACATTTCGTCATTCTGAGCTACATATTCGGGTGGAATTATACCCTTTTTAGTATATTTCCCTTCCAAGATGGCTTCTACCATTGCTATTGCCGGAAAGCCTGTCACTCTTGCCATAGAATGGGTGCCGGTCTCTTCGTCGTACTGATCATCCATAAAATGATATATTTTCTTACCACCACCGCCAGATTCGACATGCATTATACTATAATCCCGATCTTCCACATTCATTTTCCATGTATCTGTTAAAACTTTTGCAGTATTTTTTAAATGTTCTTTTTTCAAGAATCCGTTCTCTTTCAGCTGTTGTATAAATGCGAAGTGTTTTGGTGTTCTGAGTGTTATTTCAATAAGAGTCTGAACATTTAGTGTATCCACCAATGTTCTGAGACCATCGTTAATGAAACCGCTATATATAGTCTCTCCTTTATCATCGGTTACTTTTAAAGTGTAATCTTTATCAAAGGGTAACTCAGTTTTTACCACCCCATCTTTCAAATATCTAGCGGGTCTAGTGTATTCCTGAAGCACATCAGCGGGGGAAAACACCGCCTTATAATCATCGGTATTTAGTTGAAGACCCCCAACATATATTATGGATTCATCATGCTTATCCAATAATTTGTTCGCTCTGCCCACAAACATATGGCTGAATCCAGGAGCAAAGCCAAAATCTATTACAGCCGTTACTCCATTTTTAACAGCTTTTTCATTTAACGCCAAAGGATCTTCTGACATAAAAGATATATCTACTATATTTTTTCCACACTCTATTGCAGTATCTAATAGTTTATATCCTATATGTCCTGGTAACGCGTTAACAATAATGTCCGGTTTGTGCTTGCTAATGAGTCTAAAAATATCGCGCTGGTGTTGAACAAATGTGTCAATCACGGTTATACGTTTATTCAATTTGTTAAGTCTGTCAATGTCACCATCACAAGCGGCAACTTCGCATTTTTCGTTCAACTGGTTCGCAATAAAACTTCCTATTAACCCTGACCCAAATACTAATACTTTTTTCATCCTTGTACTCCTCTCATCATTCTTCCTAAAGATATAGGCATTAACTCGGGCCACCCAATAGCAAACTCTAAGTCGTTTGGTTTATCAGTTCTCACACTAACATATCTGTCCATACCATTAATTCTAACCCCTATCTCATATTCTCTCTTTCTTAGACATTTCAAGCTTCTGATCCTTAACCATCTGGAAGTACCATTGCCAGTGAATCGATTTATTCCAGTTGCTCTAACATAATACATGTTCTTTAACCCCCGAAAAAGATTTGCGATGATAAGGAGTGATCCCATACAATTTTATAGCTTCCCGGTGCTCGCGTGTCCCATACCCCTTGTTGCTTTTCCAGTTATACACTGGATGAAATGTATGCAGGGCCTCTACCAGACTATCCCTTTCTACTTTAGCCACTATACTTGCAGCTGCTATAGAAGCTGATAAATTATCCCCCTTCACAACAGCTTGAGCAGGAATATTTATCAAATCCGGCAAAAAATTCCCATCGACTAATGCAAAATCTGCTTCAAAATGATGTATTATAGCGTTTCTCATGGCCAATTTCGTAGCTTCTCGTATATTTATAACATCTATCATCTTTTCATCGACGCTGGCAACAGTGTAAGAACATTCTTTTACAATTACATTATAGAATAATCTGCGTTTTTTGCTAGACAGTTTTTTAGAATCCTTTATTTCGGAGATATCAAAACCGTCCGGAATATGCACAGCCGCGGCCACCACCGGGCCCATTAACGGGCCTCGGCCAACTTCATCGACACCTATAATATATCTATATCCTTTATTTTTTAGTTCTAATTCTAGATCAAGTGTTGGCGCGTTTGTCATGATCAATCCAAACCTCCACCTTTATTATGCCGGATATTTCGTCAGAGCAATTCTTTACTATCTCCACTACTTCTGATGGAGTAGAGCAACTATAACTATTTTCTGGAAATTTTGTTCCTGCACTTCTTTCTGTAAAACAATCTACAGTGTACAAAACGATCTTCGGAATAGGTCCTAATGGTATAGACATTTAATTCTCCTCTATTTCTAAGATTTTTTCAGAATCCATAATTACTCCTCATACTGTAATTTCATCCATTTAGCTGAAACTATATGGTCCCTCATATACAGCTGTTCTTCGTATATTTTTACAGGACCCTTATAGACCCTCTTACTCACAAGAACATCGTCTATGGCAGCATTAACCTGTTTAGCACAATCCATAGGCGCCATACATCCAGTACCCACTCCCATACCTGGAAAAACTATACTATCCACTCCTATATTTACAGCTTCCATAAGGGCGGCTTTAGTTGCCAAGTAAGTGTTAATTGTATGGGATACATTTTCAGGGATTCTCATTGTGGGGGCAGCTATTAGATGTCTATAGCTTATTGTAGGTGGGACATTGAATAATTTAACTGAAGTAGCCTGACCAACTAATAATTCATTATTAAATTCCAAACATATTTTTCTTTGTAAATCTTCTTCTACTGCTTTCCCAAAGTAATTCTTATAGTGTAAATCTATACCTCCACTCATTTCTCCGAATGAATTTGCAGGGCTTACTACAGCTTCAGCTTTTATACTCAAAATATCCTGCTTAGTTGGAGTAACAAAGTCATGGTGACCACATAATAACTTCCAGGCATTAAATAATTCATCTTCTCTTGCACATAAATAAATTTCCATCTTAATTCCCCTCTTCCTCTTCCATAATATCTTCAGCTATTTTATTAAACTTTTCCAAAATTTCTTCTACAAAATCAGCATCCGTGGTCAAAATAGCCAACATCGTTAGGTATCTAACACTCATCGGAGTATCATCATCCTCGTCACCGCCCGGTATAGCTATTTCAAAAGTAAAATCTTCGTTCATTATCAATGCACACTGATCTGGTTTTAGTTCAATTGTGGTATTCTCGTCCATTTTTCTTTCTCCTTTTTTATACCACCAATAGCGATTTAGTTTAGTTCAATAGATAGATAGTAGCATATTTTATCTATAATTAGCTACCATTTTCTCAATAGTTTTTCCACTATCATTCAAAATATAAGCAACGGTATCAAACAAAACAACAAACTCGTCACCATTACTTAATCTACAGACTAATTTTATCACGTCTCTGCTACTTATACTCGTATTTATTTTTTCCAAGTAACTCTCATAGTCAAAGAACTTAATATCAGGATCAATATCTACAAATTTCTGAGTAAATGGTTGATCCTTATACCTGTAATGACTTATCTTTCTTATATCATCTAATATCCACCAGCAATTGGGATCATCCTTTACTGGCCCATAGTATCTTTCTATCTTAAGTATCATATCTTTCTTCCTCCTAAATTTCTACCTACTATCTACCTATCTAATTTAACCTAATTTCCAGGCAATAGAATCATAGTCATATATCCTGTTGCCGTCCTCGTCTTTAACGATCGAGATTTTCTTTAATTCGTTAGTTAGCTCAGGAACAGCCTCATCGAATTCAATTTCACATTTAGGATGAAAATCTCCATCTCCATCAACATAAAAACCAACTTCTCTAGAACCGCCTAAAGACGAAAGTAAGTTCCAGTATTCAAACATTGCTTGTAATGCTAAAGCTTGGGGCGTGCTTACTTCCATTTTAACTGTCATCTTCATATCTATCTTTCTCCCTATCTATGTTTCCAGATATTTACCAACTCTAAACAATTTCTGGAAAGCTTCGTGATCTAAGTGATCTTTTATATTATCAATAATTTGTAGAGATTGTCGATACGCTGCTTCCCCTACTGACGATCCACTGCTTATTAAGACGTGCATAGGATCCTCTGTCATATCATTCATTATTAATTGTATCTGCCATTCCCAAGGACCTCCATATCTACGATCTAAAGCTCTCATAAGAATAAGGAAATTTCTATGATGAACAGATTTGCCTTCCATATAGATTCTAAACGGGCTCTTACCATGTCCACAACAGCTTTCAATGGTTTTTAAACCTGGAATATCGTTGATAGCATCACAAAGAGGAATGCATTCTTCGTCCATCATTTCATCATACCTGTTTTTATTCATTCTCCTCCCCAACAGCAGGCCCTATAAACCTGCTCAGATCTCCAGTCATAGGGTGCTTAGGGTCAGCCGGTCCAGATACCTGAACCCCATCGTCAGCCGTAGTCCCTATATTCTTCATCATCTCTTCGTGGATTAGTCGGTCTCTTTCAGCCCTTCGTTCCTTCTTACTCCAAGCCCATCGAGGTAACTGTGTAGATTCAATAGACTCTCTTCTACTCAACCATTCCTTAATTTTTTTCTCGTCGGCTTGATAAAGTACACACACCCGTTTCTTATTGACCTTCGTGGTTACTTTTTTCTGAATACACTTTTTTTGTTCTTCAAATTTACAGAACCTACATCTTACTTTATTTCCCATTACATTCCCCTTGATAACGCTAACTATAAATTATATCTCACATGAACCTGTTGCGCATTGTAGAGCTTTCTCATCGGCGCTACTATATGTTTTATTCTCCTTTGCATATTTCTCAGCTTCTTTTCGTGTCACTTTATTAAGTATCTGTCCTTCTTTGGCTCCGTCCACATAGACGGTTACTCCTTTTAGATCATGTATATATTCCAAAGTAAATTTACTCAACTGCTTCGCCGTGGTTCCCGCTGGCATATTAATGGTTTTACTAACGGCACCGTCCACGTATTTTTGAACTACCGCCTGCGTCTCAAAATGATCAGCTGCTTTCAAATCGTCTGTATCTACATACCATTCTGGTATTTTTTCGCCTGTCTCAATCAATTTCTTATAAATAGGATGAACGTACATCCTTTCCCCTATCCGATCATTTCGCACATAAGCTTTCCTAAATAACGGTTCAATGCCCGAATTAACTTCGGCAATCTGACTTATAGTACCTGTTGGAGCTATCGCCATGCCGGTTACGCATCTCACTCCGTGTTCCTTTATCGACATTCGTAAAGATGCAGGCAACTTCCGTATGAACGAGGCCTTACCATAGGCCACAGCGTCGAATTTCGGAAAAGCCCCTTTTTCCATAGCTAATTCAACTAGGGTTTCATAGACAGTATCTCGTATAAACCGCATCAATCTTTCTACCTCGACTATAGCTTTATCAGCCCCATATCTCAATCCCTTCGCAAATAGATATTCGGCTAGCCCCATAACTCCTAATCCTATCCGCCTAGAATTATGAGCTTTAATATCGATTTCTCGGATGGTATATTTGTTCACATTAATAACATCATCCAAGAATCGAACTGCCAACCGTATAACTTCCTCCAGCTTTTTCCAATTAGTGTTTACAGTCCCAGTAATAAATTTCGGAAGCACCAACGATCCCAAGTCGCACACATCATAAGGAGCCAAAACAGCTTCCCCGCACGGATTTGTTCCAGTAACAGGATCATAATAATAAGAATTATTTTTTATCAAATTATTCCAATTCAATAGTCCGGGCTCGCCACACTTTATCATATTAATTATTATCTTATCCCATATTTCTCGAGCTGGCATATTACCATAGGATTGTTGTGCGAATTTAAATTCCCATGTATCGTCAGACTCCACCGCTTCCAAAAACTCATCTGTGACAGCCACTGAAATATCGTAGCATGATAACACACCGTCCTTCAATTTAGCATCCATAAATTTTAATATATCAGGGTGTGCTACTATCATGGAAGCTAGCGCCGCAGCTCGTCTAGACCCCCCACTTTTAATAGTAAGAGCTATCCCATCCGATGCTCCCAAAAAACTTACAGGGCCTGAGGATCTTCCACCAACCGTCTTGATAGGAGCACCTTCAGGCCGAAGATAGGACATATTAACGCCTACTCCACCACCTTCACCCCATAATATTAAAGAATCCTTAAAAAATTGGCCTATTTCTGCCCTGGAATCGCCTATCGGTAAATGGTAACAATTAAATAAAGACCCAGCTTGTCGACCGGAATTTCTTAAAATCCTGCCTCCGGGCAAAAAATCTAAATTAAATATCATTTCAGCAAATAAACTAGCATATTTGGTCATCTGACTATTTTCAGCTACAGCTATTGAATAACCAGTACGATTAACACATCTTTCCCAATCTTCGCCTTCCATTAAATAACTACCTTCTACAACTTTTACAGCATTATTTGTTAACTTGCCATTACTCACTGCGTCAACCTCCTATTTTCCAGTAGAGCCGAATCCGCCGCTACCTCTTTCAGTCTCATTCAATTCGTCCACTAAGTCAAATACCATATGAATCTTGCTTTTTAAAGCTATCTGGGCAAATCTATCACCCTTTTTAATAGATTTACCCTTACTACCTATATTTTTAATCGGCGCAAAAACTTCGCCTCGGTAATCAGCATCTATAATTCTAGAGCTCACTATAACCAACTCTTTTTTGGCTGCATTACCACTTCTATTATACATTTCTATATAATACCCTTCAGGTATTTCAACAGCTAACCCACTCCTTATAAATATTAACTCACCAGGCCTAATAAAATAATCTTCTATGGCATACAAATCAGCGCAAGCATCTGTAAAATGCGCATAAGTAGGTATAATGGCATCTTTGTGTAATTTTTTCAATTTTATTTTCATAGCTTATCCTTTAATCCAATGATCTCCAACATCGGCGTCGGCTTTCATCTCAACTACAGCTGGATCAAAAAATTCTGCAAAACCATCGATGACTGACTTTTCAACAACCGGCTTAACTTCTTCTACCTGCTCATCTTTTACTTCCACAATAACTTCGTCATGAACGACCGACAACAATCTAGCGTCATAAGGCTCCAACCTTTCTACTGTGTAGACCATTGCTTGTTTTATTGTATCTGCATTTGATCCCTGAATTGGAGTATTTTTACCCCGTCTCTCAACGGATCCTTTAATCCTATTAAAATTAGGATCATTTGGCTCTGGCAATTTAAAATATCTTTTTCTACCACTAATTGTTGTACTATATCTATTCTTAATGGTAGATTTAGCAGTATTTTCTAACCAATTCCTAACCCTTACATATTTAGAAAAATACATATCAATTAATTCTTGAGCTTCGTTCTCGGAACAGCCTAATCCTACAGATAATCCCACTTTAGTAAGTCCGTATATCAAACCAAAGTTCAAAGCTTTGACTCTACCTCTATAATCCTTTCTATTAATATCCTCACTATCCAATTTTTTATCAGCCATAACCTCGTCATAAGTTACACCAAATAAATCTGCAGCAGTACGAGCATGTAAATCCAATCCTTTAGCAAATGCTTCCAAGAATACTGGATCTCTTGAATAGTAAGCAAGAATTCTTAATTCCGCCTGAGACATATCGCAGGTGATGATTTTATACCCTGGTCGCGCAATAAAACATGACCTATATTTTTGTTGGCGAGGTATATTTTGCAGGTTAGGATCAGAAGAACTCATACGACCGGTATCTACCATTTGCCTAAAACTTGTATGTAACCGACCAGTTAAGGGATGAATCCTATTAATCATAGGCTCTCCGTATGTGGTTATGAACTTCTCAACTTTTCTGTAATCCAGTAATAACTTAACTGTAGGATTCTTTCTGTACTTCTTTAATTCCTTAACATCAGTGCTGTCAACAGGCACGCCCAAATCATTCAGGCATTTTACCACCTGGGAAGGACTATCTAAATTCAGCATAGAAACACCAAATAAAGTAGTTTGATCAATGGTTTGATTAAATACATCAGACAATTGAATTCTAAGCTGATTACGCTCAATCATTTTCTCGTCCAATATTTCGCGCCACTGTGGAACATCCAACAGCATACCATTCAACTCCATCTCGGCCAAAGCTTTTACAAAGTCAAACTCTAGCTTGGCCACTCGCATAAGCCCATCTTTTTTCAAATTGGTAACTTGCTGATTATATATCTCTCTAAGCACCGAGACATCATTTGCGGCGTATCTTAATTGATATTCCTGATATTCTTGATGATAATTCGAAAATGTATGAGCAATGTCCTTAGGCATTGCCATGTGAAGATACTTTAACACTAAATATTGCAAACCGGATTTAGGATGTAACCCAAGATACGATAGCTGCTCCGCAATCATCGGGTCGTAAATCCGGCGTATCTCTATGCCAAAGTTCGTCTTCAAAAATTCGTAATCAAAAACGGTGTTCTGAACCAACTTGAGATGGTTGTCGCTCTCTAAAACCGCCTGAAAAATTTTCGCGTCTACATTTCCTTCTCTAACATCAAAGACGAAAGCTTCTCGGGAGGTTCCGATTTGCAACAGCACTACCTTATCTGTAAGAGGATCTAGCCCAGTAGTTTCGGTGTCGACCTCTATAATAGGATGCCTCTCGATAAATTCTATATATCTCAAGGCTTCTTCGGTCGATGTTACGTATTTATAATTAGGATTTGGTAAATCTGGGTGGACCGCTCCATTTGTTAGTTTGGACATTCCCGCTCCTCAATATCTGACTAATTTTGAATATATTGTTTATTAATATATGTTCAGGTTTTGGATAATTATAAAAAGGAACTGATAATAAATCTATTATTTTAGAAAAATTACGTGCTTCATTTTCGGTTTTAGCATTTCGTAAGCACCCAACAAAATACCCACAGACATTTATCCTAATAGTTTCTGGGGGTATCTTTCTCATTTTATCTTTATACAACTGTAAAGATTTCTTAAAACTTCCTTGGAGTAATATTCGGCAAAAATCTATAATCTCAGCGTATTCTATATCTACACCAGCATTTATTATTATAGATGCAGATTCAGGCGTCCATGAACCCTCTGAGGCTATCTGTTGTAAATAAGAAAGAGCCGCTCGGGGAACTCCGAACGACTCCTTTACTATATAACTTAAAATGTCTTTTTTGTAAACAAACCCTTCAAATTGACATACCTGTTCCAACAAATTATATATATCTGCATCTAATAATCTCCCAAACTGAATAGTTTTGCATCTATTTCTTGTAACTGTTTTTAATTTCTGGGATTCATTTGTACAAAGAATTATATATACATGTTCTGGTGTATCTTCAAGAATTTTTAATAAAGAATCTTCTGCTTTTCCAGACAAGTTATGGGCTTCATCAAATATAGCTATTTTAAATTTTTCACCGCTCATCGGCGCAGCTGGTAGGTCATCGATAACACTACGAGTAGTATTAACATCGCTAGTTCGAGCAGCATCAATCTCAACGACAGCTAAGCTATTTAAATTCAAAATGGATTTGCATGAAGAGCATTTACAACATGGTTCGCCCGACATGCCGTCTTGACAGTTTAATCCCAACGCAATTAACCGAGCAAATGTGGTTTTTCCACAACCAGATGGGCCGGTAAACAACATTGAATGAGGCAAAGTGCCTTTATCTAAAGCTTGCCCTATCGTATTTTTTATAGTTTCATGCCCAATGATTTCGCTTAGCTTGCACGGACGATATATTTTATTAAGGTCTCCTTTTCCTCTTCTAACGATCATAATAATCTCCTTTTCCTCAACCTATCAATATTATAGAATAAAATCATTTTTTTGCTAGAACAATTCTTGCCTTTTTTGGACCAAAAAACAAAGAATCCTACTATAAATAGTTAGTTTATTGACAAATTTAGCCATTTTTAGGTGAATTTTTCAATAAAAACAATAACTCACTAAATATTCCTTGGCCACCTTTCAAAGTGAATTCAGCCCAACAAATTTCTTTCAAATAATGCCCTGCGTCCTCTGGGCATAATGACTTAGGAATTAATTGTATACACTTTTTATCTGATACTCTTGAAGCTATAAAAAGAGTCTCATCAGGAGTACAAGTATATCGCCTTAAAATTTCTACCAGCTTTTTATATTTTTCATTTTCATTTTTAGCCCAGTAAAATGGTATATTCCTACGCCGACATGTATTGTAATTTATATTGTTATCTTCGGCCAAGAAAACAAAGATATAACCTAATCTCTTTATCTCATTGATCGCAGAAAAATCTTTTACATTAAATCTTTTATATAATACATGGCCCATTTCATCTTCTGCATAAGTCCCGTCGGTCATAATACCGTCCATTTCGCTGACGATTAATTTTATGTCTTTGCCTAAAACATCTCCCATTACTTCTTCTTCTCCTTGATTTCTTCAACCTCTTTCTTTTTTTTCATTATATATCTATAGTTCGGCCAATACCACGTGCAACCGCATTTATCACAACACCCCGCTTCGGCGTAGTGATCTTTCATGTAATGACCACAATCACATTTGACTCTACCATATTTTTTTCTCCGCTCTTTTCTCTCTTTAACGGCTTTTTCATGTATCTTCCTAAATTCAGTTTCTAATTTCATTTCTTAATTTCCTTCTCACCACAACTCGTGTTTTTAAACACCGTCCTGTTTTTCTTTTTACAAAATATTGCTTGATAAATCCTGCATCCAGCTCCATCATTCTCACTACCTACTGCTTTGGCGTATTTACATAACAGATCACAGAATTTCATAATTATCTGCCTCCATCCTTTTATAACCATAAAATTTCATAAGATCCCAGTCAACCATGTTAGTTATAAATTCTATTCTTTCTGCGGACAATCCAAAGTTATCATCAGAAAGATAAAACTGCTTTCTTTCTTCAGTAAACTCGTCCGAACTATTGACTTTAGTCGGTACAATAAATTTACCGTCAGCAAGTAATTCCTTGTCTTTCATCTTAAGACCGGTTTTCTTGGCAATATCTTCAAACATCTGCTCAGCATTCAATAACGTATCTTCATATCTAATCACAAATCCTTTGCCAAACGGTTTATGCGGGCTTTCCAATAACTTTTTCCACACGCCGTACTTAAAATTGTAGTTATTATACTCTACTTCCATGTTCAAATTATCGTTTTTAGAAAATCTTTTTATAGATTGTTCCCATGAATACGGGTTTTTTATAACAACGAATGGATAAATAGTACCATCTAAGACAGGCAGGTATTGATCTTTTATCCATGGTCGTTCTTCTATCCACCCTACCATTTCTTGAAATGTAAGTGGCCTATGGTGCTTGTTCCCATAATGATTTAAGTATACGCCAAAATCAAAATTCAGTGCGAAAAGGGTCTCTATAAAAGTAGTACCAGTTCTCGGCACGCCAAACACTTTAGCATATTTACCTGATTGGTTCATAACCATAAAATTTCATCAGCTCCCAATCTACTATATTTGTTATCTCCTCTACCAATTCATCAGAAAGTCCAAAATCTCCGCCGGATAAATAAAATTGGCGACGAGATTCTGTAAACTCATCTGACTGAGGCACTTTGTCTGGTATACTTAATGCACTATCCAGTCTGCGTACACCAGAGCATTTACATATCCTATTAAGTTCTTTTTCGGTATTAATCAATAAATCTTCGTATTTGATTTTAACGCCGACTCCAAACGGCTTATGGGGATTCTCTAATAGTTCTTTCCATGATCTATAACACTCATTATACTGCTTGTACTCAGCTTTAATACTAATGTCTCTCTGCCTAAATCTGCACATAGATTGATACCATGAATATGGATTTTTAATCATTATTACCGGATAGACGGTCCCCTTCATCGCTGCAAAAGATCTTTCCTGCATCACCTTACCGCCATATTTCCTCGCCCATTCCTTCATGCCCTCTAGTGTTAGGGCCGGACCATGTTTATATCCTAATTCTCCTACTTTATGGCCAGGTTCTAAATTGCGCATCATAAGAAACCCAATAAAAGTAGTGCCTGTTCTAGGCATTCCATATATTTTTAGATAGTTAGGCATTTTCAAATTAATATTCCGGTTCTTCGAATTCTGTGCCTTCCCAAAGTTCTCCGAATGGAAGACAAATCTCAAGACATTCATCAAACATCGCTTGTGCTTCTTCTCTCCATCCTCGTTTAGGGCTAACACATGCTACAACAACGGTTCGGCCTTGGTTCTCAAATATTTTGGCTATTTTAGCTATCCTTAATATATTTTCTCTACGTTCCTCATCGGAATACCCAGTAGGAAAAACATTCCGCACTTCGTCACCGTCTACAACTATTCCGTTTATTTGAGCCGCAATTCTATAGGCCAGTGTTGTTTTGCCTGAATTTTTTCTACCAGTTATCCAATAGACCACTCATTACTCCCCTTTCTTAGTATATCCATAAAATTTCATAAGATTCCAATCTACTAAACTATTTATTTTCTGTACAATTTTACTAGGTAAATCAAAAGTGCCACTACCTAAATAAAATTTCTTTCTGTCTTCATCAAAATTAGCAGATTGGGGTACTTTGTTCGGGATCACAAAGTTGCCTTTGGGCTCTAAACCAAATGATTTAGCTATCTCTGATATAACTCTCTGAGTGTCTTTTAATACATCTTCATATCTAATTATTATTCCCTGTCTATACAATCCGCTAGATTTATAATCTTCCTCATAAAAATTTCTGTAGGAAGTATAAAGCAGATTATATCTTTTATAACTTTTTTCCAAATTGAATTTAGATCCATTCCATTTCTTTATTGATTGATGCCATGAATAAGGGTTCTTAATTATAAAGCACGGGTACATCAGGTTGCCACTCTTTATATCATTTAGAATAGGATAATATTTTTTCCTATTTGGCTTGGCGGCTATCCATATATCAATTTTTTTTAAAGATAAAGGCGTTCCATGCTTCCATCCAAATTGATTATCCAAAGCCCTAACATTCTTATAATTTTGCCTCAGTAGCTGTTGAATAAAATTAGTACCTGTGCGCTGTATTCCAAACATTTTTACATATCGCAACTTTAACCCCTGAAAAATTCTTTTATTACACTACATACGTGCTCAACATCATTATTGGTTAAACTTAAATGCATGGGCAAAGACAATGTGGTTTCAGCAAGACCTTCCGCAACAGGCAATAAATCACCACTATCATACATCGGTTGTTTATGGCACGGTTTGGGGTAATATACCCCACATCCTATATCTCGATTTTGCAGAAGCATCTGCAAAAGGTCTCTGTCTTTCCTCTCCCGCATTCTAATTGTGTATAAATGATAAACATGCGTTGCACAGTCTATTACAAAAGGAGTAACCACTTCTGGTAAATGCTGCAAGTGCGTATTATACAATTTGGCTATTTCAATTCTCCTAGCATTGTCTTTATCCAGCCGTTTCAAACTCTCGATAAGAAAGGCTGCGTTAATAGTATCCAATCTAGAATTAAATCCTACAAAGTCAAAATCAGTATGAGAATTCTTAGATCTCCCAACATTGCCCATGCTCCTAATACTATCAGCTATCTCGCCGGAATCCGTAATGACAGCTCCCCCTTGACACATCCCTCCAAGAGTTTTAGTGGGATAGAAAGAAAAACACCCGGCGTGACCCATAGAACCAACTTTCTTATCCCCAAATTGTGCGCCTGTAGCTTGAGCACAATCTTCTATCAATACAAGGTTATGTTTTAATGCAAATTTTATTATTGCATCCATATCGCACGGCTGT
>Ga0209536_100001643_pt1 | contig 36626 bp, 36 predicted proteins | sample DeeMarSeWOR28_12_FD_187461 | JGI IMG/M metagenome (GOLD analysis project Ga0209536, IMG submission 187461) | Marine sediment microbial communities from White Oak River estuary, North Carolina - WOR-2-8_12 (SPAdes) (version 2) | ecosystem: Environmental > Aquatic > Marine > Intertidal zone >...
TTTACTGGCGCGCCCGACAGGATTCGAACCTGTGACCCCTGCCTTCGGAGGGCAGTACTCTATCCAGCTGAGCTACGGGCGCTTTGGTGAGGGTCGGTAGTTTACTCGGGCGGCCTTGTGAGGTACAGCCCGCGGCTTTTGTCGCGCTTTCCCGTCCGATTGGACAAGCGGACATCGAGAGACGATACTCCGCCGCCCCCTCCCGAACACTGAGTTACGATGTTTCGCAATCTCCGTTTCTTTCACCTCGACGGCGACTGGCCCGACTCGGAAGAGGCCGTCTCCGAGAAGCTCCAGCGTTCTGCTTTCGAGCCCTGCGGCCCTCTGACCGAACGCCGGTCCGGCTGGGTACCCATTGACCCGGAAAGCAGCGACAGCCTCGCGCGCCGGGTCAACGGTGCGGACCTCATCAAGCTCCGTAGCCAGTCCCGGGTGTTGCCCGCCGCCGCGATACGCGAAGAGCTGGAAAAGCGTATCGAGGAATACCAGGCGCGCATGAAAGAGAAACCCAGCGCGCCGGAGAAGCGTCGCCTGAAAGCCGAGACGCGCGACGAGTTGCTACCGAAGGCCATGCTCAAATCGGACCGCATCCACGGCTATGTCGATCTGAAACAAAAGCTGCTCGGCATCGACGCGGCGCAGAACGCCGCGGCGGAACGATTCTTACTGCATCTGCGCGCACCCTTCGACGACATCACGATCACTCCCATGCAGTTCAGGCGGCCCGTCGGTGAATTGTTGAACAAGATCTTCTTCGGCAGCGCGCCGCGGCAGTTCGCACTCGGCCACGAATGCCGGATGCAGGATCCGGCGGAGCCCCGTTCCGTCGTCCGCTGGACGGACTTTGACCTGAACGACAGCACGATAAAAGACCACGTTGCCAACGGCATGCGGCTGACGCATCTCGCGATCGTCTACGACAATTTGCTGAGCTGCGTGCTGGATGAAGAAGGCGTAATCAGGAAGATGCGGTTTCTCGGCGCCGATGACGACGGCGATGACGACGGCGATCCATTGACTCGCATGGACGCCGAATTCGTCCTGATGACGGGCACCCTGCGGCATATGCTCGCCGACATGAGAAAACTGCTGGGCGGCTGAGCATCACCGCTCAGCGGCCGCGTTCGCCCGGCGTGTAGCGCTCTTCGGCACGGCGCTCGACGTCTTCCCGGTAATAGGCCACGTCCTTGAAGGTCTGATCCACGTACAACGGCGCCTGGTCGTCGAAGTGTGGCGAGTCCGGATCGTTGCTCTGCCCGCCGACAAGGATCGATTTCGCCCTCACCTTGGCGCCGAATTCCACGACCGCGACGAAGCTGTTGCCGTTGTCGCCGTACAGGCGCCTGGTGCCTTCGCGGCGTTTCGCACCGAAGTCCGCAAGCGCGCCCCAGCGGCTGTTCGCCATGCCGACCGCAAGGCTCGGCCTGGCGTCGTCGTAGTCGAGTTCGATCGCCCCGGAGAGCCGCTGGAAGCGATTGATATCACCCCAGGGCGTACGCCAGTCGTCGAAGTCGGCCGTCAGCATCGCGACCGTGTCGGCGAAAACCTCGAGGCGCTCCTCGAGCGGCGTTCCCGTGCCGAGATAGTCGATCTTTTCCATTTCGCTCATGCCGTCCGGCGCGGCATCGCGCCCAAGGTAGTTAATGCCGTAGAAATGTGCGAGCGACATGGCCACGGAATCCTTGTTGGTTGTGAGGTCCCAGTCCCTCAGCACCTCGATCGGTTCGGCCAGCGCGGAGTCACGCTCGTCCGCCTTGTCCCAGGCCTCGATCAGGCCGCCGATGAGTTTTTCGAAACCGGGCAGATACGGGTCGTGGGCGAGCTCGATCAATCCGTCGAGGGTCAGGTCATCCACATCCGTGAGCACCCGTACGGCGTGCACACCGCGAAAGTTCTCATCGTCGGGCGCCATGTACGGCGGGTAGTCCTCGCGCTTCGGACTGAACCCGGCCGCCGCGGTAAACGGCGTCGAGTTCGCGTTCTGTATCCAGCCGTTCGGCGGATTCAGCACCGTGATCGCCTCGTCGACCGTGTGCAGCCCCTGCCAGTCCGTCGCCGGGTCGCTGCCGTCCACCGGCTGCGAGAAATCGAAACGCGTATCACGCTGCGGTATGAAGTTGCCGTGGAAGTACGCGATGTTGCCCTCCGCATCAGCGAACACCGTGTTGTTCGACGAATTCGTACGTATGTCCATCATCGCGCGGAACTCGTCGTAATTGGCGAGCTTCGTCCGCGTGTACGACTGAACCAGCGCGTTGACCGGGTCCCAGTTGATCTTCGTCACGGTCCACTTGCCGTCGATCGCGTGCGTGACGGGACCGTGGTGCGTGCGGTAGACGGTGAACGTGCGTTCCCCCGGTGCTTCGCCGTCCTTATATTGCAGCCGAACCTCGGATACCTCCACGGGCCTCGTTTCCTTGCCGTAGCGATACACGAGTTCGCCGTTCACGCGACTTACGTCTTCGACGAACTCGTCGATGAAGTCGACGTAGGTCGACGTGTGCATCCAGCCGGTCTTCTCGTTGAAGCCCTGGTAGATGAAGAACTGTCCCCAGGTCACTGCGCCGTAGGCATTCAGTCCCTCCTCGCTGACCACGTGCACCTCGCCGCGGAAATAGAACGACGTGTGCGGATTGATCAGCAGCATCGCGTTACCCGATTTCGTGCGCTCGCCCGCGATCGCAAAGCCGTTGGAGCCTCCCGGCGGCGAGAATTCCGCCTCGATACCCTGCGCCGCCGCGATCGCTTCCGCGGCATCGCCTCCGCCGTAGAATCGCGCGATCCGCTCCAGCGGGATCTGCTCGATGTCACCGCCGATCGAGCCCTCGCTGAAAAACATCGGCATCCAGGGCTCGAAGCGAGTCAGCAGTTTCGGCTTCACGCCCGGGTGCGTCAGCAGGTAGTAGTTGAGGCCGTCGGCCCAGGCGTCGCACAGCGCCCTTAGCCAGCCGGGTGCGGATGCATAGGCCGCTTTCGCTTCGTCGACCGTCATGTACAGGCGCGCGCGCAGGTCGCTGAAGATCGCGCTTTCGCCTTCGATCTCGGCCAGCCGGCCGATGGCCCAGACATAATTGCGTTCGATCCGCGGGAAGTCGTCTTCTGCCTGTGCGTACAGCATGCCGAACACCGCGTCGGCATCGGTCTTGCCATAGACGTGCGGCACGCCGAAGTCGTCGCGGATGATCTCGACCTGCGCCGCCCTGGCCTCGAGCCTTGCCAGCTCGGCCTCGCCGGCAGAAACCGGTTGCGTCGCTTCCTGCGAACACGCCGTGAACCACAGCATGGCGAGCAGTACGGTCGCGCGCGAAAGCGCCTGGGCGATATTCATGAGGCTGTCATTCCGACTATTTCGTTTGTGGCGGCCGTCCGGGCCAGTCGCCGAACTGCATTTCGAACTCGATCCCTATGCCGATGTTGCGCTCGCGCTCCTCTATCAGGAAGTCGCGCGGCCAGTTCAGGTACGTGAGCAGCTCGACAAACAACCATTCGCGGGAAATCTGCCGGCGATACCTGAGTTCCAGGCCGTAATCCCGGACCGGCACTTCGTAGTCCGTCTCGCCGGTGGAGTACACCGCGTAGGAGATCGCACTCTTTGCAGTAATGTTCTGGTAGGCAACCAGCTTGGTAGTCCAGGAGATGCCTTCGACCTCTTCCTCGGCGACGATGATCGACCACGAGCGCAGCAGCCAGTTGTCGCTGACCACGTGATCGAGCGTATTCTGTATCGAAATCCCGGCACCGCGCTGATTCTGCACGAACAGGCGCGGCTCGAGCCGCCACAGCCAGTCTTCGCCGAACGCCCGGTGCCATCGATATGTCGCCCGCACGAACGGTTCGAGCGGTGTCTTCATGCGCACGCCCGCGCCGAACGACCAGCCGCGCTTCAGTGTCGCGTCGCGGCTGTAGCCGATGCCGAGGAGCCAGTCCTCGTCCTGGAAGTCGTTGAAGCGGTCCGGCAGCGTGTCGATGTTGTCGTCGGACGACCCATCGACAAAGTCGTTCACTTCGCCACGGCCGAGCAAGAGGCTGGTGCGTTTATTCAACGCCGGCAATCCGAAACGCGCCTTCAGGCGGATGCGCTCGCGCAGACCGTCGCGCTGATCCCACTGCCCACCGACCGAAAGACGCCCGCGCGTCACCGTGGCCGCCTCGTCGACGTCCGCCGAGCCGAAAATATTGTCGACCTTCTGCGCGGTGCCCGTCACGACGCCTTCAACCGTGGCCTGGGTGCGATCGAGGAGTGGCGTCTGCTCTTCCGCAGCGACGGCCGTATCGAAGACAGGATCTTCTACCATTGGCCTCGACAGCAGGTCGCCGTCGGCCACGTACGGCCCCTGCGGTTCCGATTTCGATTCCGAAACAGGGTCGGTCGATGCGGCACAGGCCGCCAGAAATACGGCCGCTATCAGCGGGGCCGTTCGACCGGCAGTCACGGGACGCCGTCCGGCGGACGTTCTCCACCGTAGAACCGGCGCTCGAAGAAATCCAGCACTCGGCTGCGCAGGTAGAAAAGATATGCCGCTGTCGAAACGTGCCCCGTCGGCAAGGTGATCGACTCGGGCTGCCCCATGGCCTCCTGCAGCTCGATCTGCTTCTCGTAGTGAACGGCATCGTCGAACTTCGCCAGCACCAGCAGGACCCGCTCCGGGTCGATATGGCGCGCGAGACTCAGGGGATCGGAGACTATGTTCTGCTGCAGATACTGCCGAAGTCCCTCCCGGTCCGTCTGCAAGGTCTCCATCGCGCCGTCGGCCGCATCGATAATCCTTCCTTCTGACGAATGCGTCAGCACGTACGGCAGATCGCCGGCCACCAGTGCGAGCGCTGATGCCCTTACGCGCGTGTCGGTTGCGGTCAGGAACAGCGCATTGAACCCGCCGAGGCTCGCACCGAAGACCGCGATCCTGTCCTTGTCGATTTTCGGCATCGTATCGACCCAGTCGAGCACGCGACGGTGACGAATGGCCGTGCGCTGGATGGCGGCCTCGGGGTCCAGCATGTCTTCTAGCAATGTCTTGCGCTGCACGGTATCGACGATGACGACGTTGTAACCGTTGTGCGCGAAGTGGCTCGCGAAGGGCCGCACGACGTTCTTCTGCCCGTTCAATATCGGCAGCACGAGCACGACCGGCGCACGATCAACATCCACCTGCTCGTAGTATTCGAAGGTGATCGGGGAGTCGTCGTCGCTGCCGGCGATGCCCGGCGCGAATTCACCGTCGAAAACACGGTAGACGGCATTCTCCCTGACCTCGGTCAGCTGCGCCTCGACAGGGCCGGCCTCGTAATCGAACCGCTGCGCCACCTCTGGTGGCATCGGCACGGCGACCGGGTGTGGCCGCTCGAGAGGCTGCACGCTTGCACAGGCCGAGAGCAGCGCCAGCATGATTGCCGCGGCGAGGAAACTCGCCGGTCGGTAGCGGTTATCGGCGGTCTGTTGATTCTTTGTTTTCACGATATCGCCGGCAGTACCAGGCTCGCGAGACTCAGCAGCAGAAAAAAACCAAACATGTCGGTCACCGTCGTCAGCAGCGGCCCGGATGCTACTGCTGGATCGAATTTGAAACGCTTCAATAATAGCGGCACGGTGCCGCCGATCGAAACCGCGACCACGGTATTTATCGCGAGCGCCGCGCCAACCACCAGCCCGAGAACCGCATTCCCTTTCCACGCCCACGCGGCCAGCCCGAGCAGCAGCCCGAGCGCGAGACCGTTAATGACGCCGACGATGGCCTCCTTGCGCCATACGCGCAGGACGTCACGGGGAAGGGCAGCGCCGAGTGTCAGCTCGCGCATGCTCACGGCCACCGCCTGGTTGCCCGAGCAGCCACTCATATCCGAGACGATTGGCAGGAATACCGCCAGCGCAATGACCGCGGTCAGCGTATCTTCATAAAACGCAATGACACTGGCCGCGATGATATTGAGCACGATGTTGATGCTCAGCCACGACAGACGGCGCGCAGATCGCACCGACACCGGCATGCTGCGCAGCTCGTCGCCTCCGATGATGCCCGCCGCCTTCAGGCTGGCGGCTTCGGATCTTTCCGCCAACGCCTCGAGAACGGCGCGGCGCCGGACGATACCGAGCATCATTCCTCGCGTATTGACGACGGGCACGGCGGCGATGTCGTGCTCGTCGAAGAAGATCTCGAGCTCGTCCAGGGTCGCATCGGGCGGCACCGTGTACGCCGGCCTGGCGAGCTCGCCGATCTTGCTATCGAGATCAGCGACCACCAGGTCACGTATGCGAATGACCCCTTTCAACTTGCGCTTTATAACAACCACGTAGACGTAGTGAACCGTCAGCAGGTGGTAGTCGATGTCTTCGCGAGTCAGGTCCTCGACGACTTCGCGCACCGTCAGCGCCATCGGGTAGGACGCGAACTCGGTCATCATGAGACCGCCCGCCTGTTCCGGGGCGTAGGTACTCAGTTCGCGGATTTCCTCGGCGTCCTCCTCCGCGAGTTCCGCGATGATCGCTTCGGCATCGTCAGCGTCCAGTTCCGACAGCAGGTCAACGCGGTGATCGCTGGCCAGCTCTTCGACAATCGGCGCAGCTTCCTGCGGCGGCATTTCCTCGATCAGGTCGGCTGCGTGTGCGTCGGAAACGATCTCGAGCAGCGATGCCGCCCGCTCCGGCGGCAACAGCGCCAGCAGAGTGCGCTGGTCGTCCGGCGCCAACACATAGACTTCGTGCAGCAACTCCTCCGGATGCATCGCATCGAGCATCGCCTCGACGTCCTCGGCACTACCCGATCGAAGCACGGTCTCCAGCGTTGCCCGTTTTTCGTCTTCTGCTGCCTGCATATTCGTACCTCCACGGCCCGGATTCGATAGCATCATCATACGCTGCCGTGTTCTGTGCGGTTGAAAACCGCGCGGCAGTCCTCGATATTAAGTCGATACCCCGGAGGGGATAGCAGTCGGCCAATGATCAAGAAACTCATAAACCAGGTCGTTGACGCCATATCGGCGCCGCAGACGGATGACAACGACGGTGAAAGCCGCGAGGCCGCGATACGGTCGGCAACCGCCGTGCTGATGCTGGACGTCGCGCGCGCCGATCATGTCTTCGACGAAAGCGAGTTCGAACGTGTGCTCGAACTGGTCGAGAAGCAATTCGGAATGTCGCCGGAGGATGCCGCGGAACTCGTCAACGCCGCCGACGACAAGGCGGAAAATCTGGTGTCCTTACACGAGTTCACGCAGCTGCTTCACAATAACCTGGACGAGAGCGAGAAAGCCCGGATCGTAAGCCTGCTATGGCAAATCGCGTACGCGGACGGCCGGCTCGACAAGTATGAAGATTCGCTCGTACGCAAGATCAGCGACCTGCTGCACGTCAGTCGCGGCCTCAGCATGCGACTGAAACACGACGCCGAACAGGCGGCCGGCTAGAGCAACATCAGTCTCCGGCGCCTGCCATGCGGCGGCGGATGCTCGCCTCCGTGTCCCTGAGCTCCTGCTCCAGGGCCGCGTCTGGATCGCCCGACAAGGCGAATTCGATCTCTTCCATGGCGGTGCCGTACTCTCCCTGTTCCAGCAGTGCCAGCGCGAGATTATTGCGTGCTGCAGACAAGCCGGGATCGAGCTCGAGCAGTTCCCGGTACGCCGTTACGGCCACGTCGAAATCCTGCATCGCAAAGCGTGCGTTGGCGAGGCCGAACAGCGCGACGGAATCGCCGGGCCATTCCCGCAGGGCCGTCTGCCAGCCGATGGCAGCCTCTTCGGCGCGACCGGCCTGCTCGAGCGCCGCGATGGCCTCGAAATAACGGGAGCGATCGACAGCGGCGGGCAACTCGTCGGGCGCCAGCGCGACCATGCCCCAGTAGCCGCCGCGCCGCCAGGTCTGCAGGTAGGTGCTGACGGGCGTGATCCGGCGCCGGTCCGTACCGGAACGAAGAACCATCTCGCCGCGTTCCGCATCGATGCCGACCACGACCGCGTAATGCCATCTTGGAATCCCCGCAACCCCGAGGTTCTGCAGCACGAGCACCGGTCGTCCCGCCGCCAGCTCCTTCCAGATCGCTTCGAGCGTCCCGTCGATTACATAGGGCAGGCGCCCTTCGGTCCGCGCGGCGGCCAGAAGCTCGACCTGCAGGCTGCCCTGCCTGCCCGGCAGGTAGACCTTGTCCACGATGTCGTCGAGCGATACCTCGACGCCGCTTTTCGTGAGCACCGTGGTCAGCGCCGCCGGTCCGCACTGGTAGCGTTCCTGCGGATAGAACGGGGTGTCGTCGAGTTCGATGGCAGCTGCGGAAACGGGGAGCTCACTTACTGTCGGCGGGATCGGCGCGCAGCCGGCCAGCACAACGAAAAGAGCCGGCAAAAGCCGGCTCCGTTTGCGAGCGTAAAGTGTTCCGAACACGTCTGTGCGCTTAAAAGCTCTTGAATATGTCCGTCACACCGACGAGTTCGAGTATCAGCAGAACGACGAACACCGCGCCGATCAGGCCGATGATGTCGCCGCCAGCGACCTGAGAGTCGAGCTGGCCCTCGAGTTCCAGCAGTTCAGCGTGGCTGAGTCCGTTGAGGCGTTCCAGCACCATGCTCCGCTCGACCCCGAACGCTTCGAGCTGCGTGGCCACGTCGTCGCGCGCCAGCAGAACCTCGATCCGAGACAGGCTTGCCACCCTCGATTCGTCATCCAACAAGTATGCGGTGCCGATCATGCCCGCGGGCGCCGCCTGCGCGAAGCCCATGCACACAATAGACACGGAAATCAGGCGCAGCAGTGCGCCCCGTGCTCTTCGTAGACCCATCTTACCCTGCCCTCGATAAGTGAATTCGGCGGTACTATAACACCCGCCTGACGATGTTAACCCGTGCTGGACGCACACTTTTCTGAACCACCCCCCCACTGGCATGATCATACTCAGGCAGAGCGATAATGCTGCCGGAGTAAATGCCACGACGATGACGGCACAGCAACGATTGAATATGTCGATCCGTACGCTTGCGCTGCTCCTGGTGATCTGCAGCGCAACGCCGGCGCGTGCTGGCCCGGAGGACGACCAGTCGACTCGCTGGCACGTCCAGGCGGCAGCCGGGCTGGACGCCATCGTGTTCATCGGCGCGCTGGCAGGAAACAGCCTCCAGTACGAACATTACGGGGCAGAGGCCGATTTCATCCGGTCGCGCCTGGACGGCAAGGCAAGCGCGGCGCTCGAGCGCCTAACCGAGTTTGCCGAGCTTCACGGCATGCTCATCGGCCCCAATCTCGCGCTGATTTTTTCGGCCGGACCGGTCCAATCGCTCGATGACGTGATCGCCTCTGCGCGCGAACCGGATGCCCGGCTGCGCCCCGGGCTCGAGAAGTCGGAATACTGGGATCCCCGCGAATGGACCTCGGTTCGTGACGAAACCCTGCCGGACGTGCTCGCTGTCCTGCTCGGCCTGCGCGACGCAGGGTTCGAGTCCTACTGGACGGAAACCGCGGCGCCGATACTCGGCATGCGCATCGAGGCGACCCGTAATTACCTGCAACGCTTCGACATCATTCCCGAGCACGAACGGCTGCTCGGAAGGACTCTCGATCCGGAGATCGACGTCTTCCTGTTGTACTTCTCAAAGCCCTACGGTATCCGCATAACGGGTCAGCGCTTCGCGTCGCACCACTCCTATCCGATGTACATCCAGTTGCAGACGGCCATCCACGAGATGTTCCATCCACCCTTCGAGCGCGGCGATCATTCCGTTTACGAAAGACTCGACGAACTGCGCACGGATCCGTGGATGCAGTCGATCCTGTCCGGGCACGATCCCGCGATCGGCTACAACACGTTTCCCGAACTGCTCGACGAGAGCGCGACACAGGCACTGGACCAGCTCATCGCCGAACGCATCGGCTTCGACCAGGGACCCGGCGCACGCTGGCGTAACGCGGACGGCGGCATGCACATGCTTGCCGCGGCGATCTACCAGATGCTCAGGGAAGACCGTTTCGGAGACACGGGAGGCCGGTTCGCCGAGTGGTTCGACTCCGCCATCGATCGTGGCCGGTTCACACCCGCTGAGGTCAAACGGCGAGCCGCCCTCGTCGTCGGCCAGGACGCCGTCGACCGCTGGAACAGCGAGTAGCGAAGACTCAGCTTTCCTTTATGGCGTTGCGGACGCGCTTGTAGCCCTGCTTCAGCTCCTCAGCGAGCTTGTCGAGCGCATCGCCCAGGCCCTCGCTGGTCTTGTCGAGTTCCGCTCGCGAAGAGAATTCCTGCATTTTCCCTTCGAGCTCGTCCCACTCGTCCTGCGCTTCTTTTGATGCCAGGTGGATCTGCAGCCGCAGTTCGTCACGCTTCTGTTTGAGGTCGGCCACCAGGTCTTCGAATTCGCTCATGTCGGTCTCCAGTTGTTGGTGCGCATTCCCGCCCGCGGGCCCAGGCCCGCTCCTGCAGGTCTTGCAGGAACGGTTCTCGAACCACGATTCCATGAAAACAGTGTAATAACCCTGCCGGGGAATGGAATACGTAGCTTACTCGATGAGCATCGGCTGCTCGATCGAGCCGACGAGCCTGCGGTGGAAATCCGTGAATTCGCGGTACTCGTCCGGCCCGTAATCGTCGTGGCCGCTCGTGTACTCGAGCCTTAGAGTCCAGCTGTCGTCGTTGCTGTCGATCCTGCGGCTCCAGCTGCCGAAACGCGACTCGTCGGCGTCCGGTTTTTTCGCGGCAATCTTGAGCAGGGCCGCGGAGGACTGCCGCACCGTCGTTACCGTCGACACGGTAAGCGGTGCCGGAATCTCGAAGCCGAATCGCCGCTCCGGCAGGCGTTCGTAGTCGAGGAACGTGGCTTCGAAGAACCCGGGCAGCTTGAACGGCGCGGTATCGACCGGCAGCCGGTACTGGAGCTCGACGACGAGCTCGCCACTCGCGTCGAACACGTTGTCCACGAAGGCATCGTCGACGATGGCGTCGGAATAGCGATCCGCAACCCAGCGCTGCATCGTGCCGAGGATGTCCGAAACCTCGATCTCGCGCAATTGACCACGCATGTCCGCGGCCTGGTAACCGGAGAAGACGCCAATCTCGGTCACCCGGATCTCGTTCTCCGCGATGGGTTCGATATCGCGCTCGACCTGGAGCCCCGAATCGCCAGGTTCGAATTCGGGTATGGGCAACAGCTCGGGTGTTTCCCCGAGGACCAGCGCATGGTTGCCCGCCATGTAGCGAGGCGGCGTCGTGCCGAGCCTGAGATCCTTGTCGGTCGCGTCGATGTACTGGCGGACCCCGTCGACCGGCACCGAAACGATCATGTGGTCGAACTGGTCGATGTTCGGCAGTTCCGGCTGGATTTGTTGATTGATGTTCACCAGCGCCAGTTGCGCGGGCACGCCGACGGCGTTCAGCATGGAGACCAGCAGCACCGCGTGATCCTTGCAGTCGCCGTAACGATCGCTCAACGTCTCGCGAGCCGTCTTCGGCACGTAGGCGCGGCGCCCGAATTCTATGGCTTCATAGTGCAATTCCTTCTGCACGTAATGGCTGATGATCTCGATCTTGCGGTGCGTCTCTTCGACACCCTCGACGAGACGCGCCGCCATGTCGGCCACGCGCTCCGTTTCCAGCTTGTCGGCGATGAGTGCGAGGTAGTCCTCGCCTGCCTGGCGCCAGCTGCTGCTGGTCGTTCCGATCGTCACCCACGGCAGCATACGGTCGTACCAGGGCTGCATGGGCTCCCAGCGGTACACCACCGGGTTCGTGGCCTCCCAGACCAGCGAATCATTGCGGGTGACGGGCGGTTCGATGCCGAACGACCGGGACTGCAGCTTGTCGTGATCTCCCGTGACGAATACTGCGCTGTAGCCGATCGGGCGGCTGCTGGAAAGATAGTGGATCTCCAGCGGAAACGCGTCCTCGTCGACGTTGATGCGCGTGGTCACCACGGCCTCGATCACCATGCCCGGCGCCAGGCTCGGCACCGGCAGATGCGCGGTCTTTTCGGTACTGGCCTCATAGCCGTCCACGGTACTGGTCACGTAGTAGGCGGACGGATCGCCCTCTGCAACCTTCTCGCCGGCCGCGTTGCGCACGACGAGGCTGTTCACATAGAGCTGCTCGAACGCAGGGTCGAAATTGAATTCGAGCGTGCTGAAATACGCGACGCCCTGTGCGTCCTGCACCTTGATCTGTTGCCGCAATGTACGGGACAGCGATTCGCCGCCGTCGAATGCATACCCGGTGATGCGGTTCAGAAACCAGGCGCCATAGCCGTCCACGGTCGCGCTGAACGCGGCGCCGTCGACCAGGGACTGCATCTCGGCGGGCAGGGGGACGGCGGGCAGAACCTCACTGATGCTCGCGTTCTCGCCTTCCCCGAGGATGCTGTTGATACTCGCGAGGTACTCCTGGACGACCGAGTTCGTCGGCGAATACCTGAGCGCCGCGTTGAAGGAATTACGCGCCTGCAGGTATGACTTCAACCGGTACTCCGCGTAACCCTTGTAAAAGTAGCTCTCCAGTGACCGGTAATTCTTTTCGATCAGCTGTTCAGCTATCGCCAGCACCTCCGCCGGTCGGTCCAGCTGGTCGAGAACTTCGATTCTTGCGTAGGCGAGATCGGCGCTGAACGGCCGGCCCTCGATCAGGCTGTCGAGTATCGCGAGCGCCTGTTCGTAATCGCCGCGCCGGCTGTGGAGCTCCGCCTGCAACTTCCGCAGCGTTTCGGTCATGCCCTCCGAAGCATAACTGTCGAAGGCGGCCTCGAGCTTTTCCCAGTCCTCCCGGTCAGCGAGCAGGCCGGCGTACAGTGCAAACTCGTCGTCTTCACGATAGCCGGCGCCGAAGAGTTCCTCGTAGACCCTCACGGCCTTCTCCGTATCGCCGGTCTGGTACGCGAGCCACGCATCCCAGCTGCGTACGTCGAGATTGTCGTCGTGGCGCGGCAGCCTCGGCTGCAGCCAATCATAGGCCTCCCGGTACGCGTCGATTTCCACCAGCACGCGCAGCGCGTTCATGACGTATGCGGGTTCGCCGGGATCGAGGTCGGCGGCCTGCGACAGGAAGCGAAACGCATCGCGGTAACTGCGGGCGTCGAAATAGTGCGTGCCTACCTGGTTGAGAAGATAGGCATTCGCCGCTTTCTGCTCGTCGGAGCCGCCGCCCGCGGTGACGGTCGGCGATCCTCTCAATTGCAGCCGGCCCCAGAGCCAGCGCAGATCGCCAGCGGTGGCGGAGTCACGGGCCGGTCCCCATGCCGCCAGCGTGTAGGCGCAGTGCTCGTTCGCCACGACCCAGAAATGATAGGTGTAGTCTTCACCGTCGACGGGCTCGTTGCCGACGAGGTGGGTCCCGGCCGCCCCGTCCTTGCTGATCTCCGACTCGGTGTGGATGAACGGCGTCGGGTAATCCTCGCCGAAACGCGCCAGGAAAGTCTCGAGAAGCGCGAGGCGCGACGGCGCCTCGCCCTGCCAGCATAAGGGCATGACCACGGCCCCGTAGCCGTTGATTCCGAGATAGCCCACGTCCGCGTGTGGATAGTCGTCCTCGAGGGTGGGCCACGATACCCAGGTACCGGCGGGCGGATCGATTTCATAGGCAAACGCGCCGGACATGTATCGCCCGGCTTTGTCCGGGGCCCCGTCGCCGGCCAGGAGCTGCACCGGCAGCAACGACAGCGTGAGCAGGAGAGCTCTGAAGCGCATGGATTCCCCTTGAAGATCCGCGAAAGCCCGGCAGCCACTGGCCGGGTTATCATGGTTGTATATGGGACGAGACTAGCAACGATTAGTCCCCGACGGCCCCACGGACTTCACATTCCATATATAATCCCGGCCCTGCAGCCGGGTAAGGCCCGGACGGTACTACATAATAAAGCGGAGCAAGACGTTGGATCGCGACCAGAAGTTTTTCGACATGTATTCGCTGGTGATCGGTGCACTCGCCATCGCGGCGCTGGGTATTTTCATCCTCGCGATGAAGATCGCCGATAACACCCAGGGGATATATACGCGCGAAGGCGCCGAGTACCAGGAAGCCGTTGCCGAACGCATACGGCCTTTCGGCGAGGTCTATATGCCGGGCGAGGAAGACGCGGCGGCGGCGCCGAGCGCGGTAACGGTCGCGGAACCGGAGCCTGTTGCGGCCGCGCTGTCGGGCCCGCAGGTCTATAACAGCGCCTGCCTGGCCTGTCACGGCGCCGGCATCGGCGGCGCGCCCGTGCCGGGTGATGCGGAAGCCTGGGCCCCGCGCATCGCCCAGGGCATGGACGTGCTCATGGAGCATGCCATCAAAGGTTTCCAGGGATCGGCGGGCTACATGCCGGCCAAGGGCGGACGCACCGATCTCTCCGATGAAGAAGTCGCTAACGCCGTCGACTACATGGTGTCCGAGTCGCAGTAGCGGCTAAAGCCGCTCCAGCGTCCTCAACGACAACGCCTCCGCGACGTGCGCAGCACCGACGCGATCGGCAGCCGCGAGGTCCGCGATGGTCCGTGCCACTCGCAGCACACGGTGGTAGGCGCGCACCGATAAAGAGAATTTCTCGGTCGCCGCGTCGAGCACGCTGAGTCCCGCGTCGCTCGTTCCGCACAACGCCTCGAGCGCCTCGCCCTCCAGTTGCGCATTGCAGACTCCGCCGCGTGCCAGCGCGAGTGCGCGTGCCTCGACCACGCGTTGCCTGACCGTTGCGCTGCACTCACCGCCGGCGCCGGCATCGCGCAAAGCACTCTTCGGCAGCCTGCCCACCTCGACGCGCAGGTCGATGCGATCGAGCAGCGGCCCCGAGATCTTGTTGCGGTAACTCGCTACCCGGTCCCTGCTGCAGTGGCAGTCGCCGTGCGTATCACCGAGGTAGCCGCAGGGGCAGGGGTTCATCGCCGCCACGAGCTGCACCCGCGCCGGAAAATCGGCTTGTTGCGCGGCCCTCGATATCGTGATGACGCCGGCTTCCAGCGGTTCGCGCAGAACCTCGAGCACGTGGCGGCTGAATTCGGGCAGCTCGTCGAGAAACAGCACGCCGTTGTGCGCGCGCGAGATCTCGCCCGGGCGAGGCCCCGGACCGCCGCCGACCACGGCGGGCGCCGACGCCGTGTGATGCGGCGCACGAAATGGTCGCAGCCGCCAGCGCGATACATCGACCCGCTTGCCCAGCACCGAGTCCACGCCGGCGGTCTCCAGCGCTTCGCGATCGGTCATCGGCGGCAGGATGCCGGGCAGACGGCGCGCCAGCATGCTCTTGCCGGTGCCGGGCGGGCCGATGAGCAGCAGGTTGTGACCGCCGGCCGCCGCGATTTCCAGGGCTCTCTTGGCACGCGACTGCCCACGCACGTCGTGGAGGTCCGCTCCGTTCGAGTTGCAGGGTTCCGGCCTGATTGCCGCTGCGGCCTCTATCGCTCGGCTTCCCCTGAGGTGCGCGGTGACCTCCAGCAAAGTGGCTGCCGGGTACACCGCGCAGCGGGCCAGCGCGGCCTCGTCGGCGTTCTGCCGCGGCACCATCACGGCATTGCCAGCCTCGCGCGCCCGGAGTGCGGCGGGCAGCACGCCGGGCACGGGTCGCAGGTCGCCGTTCAGTGACAATTCGCCGAGGAATTCGGTGCTGTCGAGCGAGCGCGCCGGGATCGCTTTCTGTGCGCAGAGGATGCCGAGCGCGATGGCAAGATCGAAACGGCCGCCCGTCTTGCGCATGTCGGCCGGCGCGAGGCTGACGGTGATACGCTCTTTGGGAAACGGCAGCCCGGAGTTGATGATGGCGCCGCGCACGCGATCGCTGCTCTCCCTGACGGCCGTTTCCGGCATGCCGACGACGTTGAAGCGCGGCAGGCCGCCGGACAGGAAGACCTCGATGGTGACGGGCGGCGCCTCGATGCCGAGCTGCGCGCGGCTCGCGAGAATCGCGATACTCAAGGGCCCTCCTTGGCCATAAACCGGTTCGCGGTTCGAGAACCGCTGCTACACGTTCAGTCCGTTGAACTCTCGAACTCCGCGACGCGCTTCTCCAGCGCCTCCAGCTTTTCGCGCGTGCGCGCGAGCACCGCTTCCTGGACCTCGAATTCCTCGCGCGTTACCAGGTCGAGCTTCTCGAGGCCGCCACGCAGTACCGAGCGGAAATTCTGCTCCAGGTCGTCGCGCATCGAGCGCAGGCCACCCGGGAGCGAGTCGGCGAGTTTTTTCGCCAGGCCTTCAATGGAATTGTCATTCATAGCCGTTTGATACCTGAGCGCCCGCGAAAACGCCAGCCCCGAATCGCAGCGAAAGCCGGCGATTCGCCTGCGACTCACCAAAAAGGGGCATCACGACGCGCGCGTGCCCTTAAACGGTGCGCCTGCCGCACTGTGGTTCCTCCATATTGTTGATTTTATTGAAAATAGTAAGGCTGGCACGAATCCTGCTATGTGCATAAGTGACGTGCGGCCGCTACGGCCAAGCAGCTTATTTACGGGAGCAACAACAATGACAGCACTACTCAAGATCGGCCTGGGCGCAGTTATTCTGGCAGCCAGCGCAGCGGCCAACGCACAGGCATCGGCCAATATCGGCTGGGCGAGCGAATATCACTTCCGCGGCATCCTGCAGAAAGTGTCGTCGGCCAACGGCGGGCTCGACTACGAATCCGGCGGGTTCTACGTCGGCACCTGGGCCGCGGACGTCGGCGACGGCCTCGAAGTGGACGGTTACTTCGGCTATGGCGCAGACGTTGGCGACTTCAGTCTCAGCATTGGCTACACGGGCTACTTCTACACCGGCGACTTCGACGACACCTACCAGGAAATCAACCTGGGCGGCGCCTTTGCCGGCCTGTCACTCGACGTTGCCATTGGCCGATACGACAATTTCACCGGCCCGACCCTGGACTACACTTTCGCGGCGCTGACCTTCGAGCACGAGGGTTTCTACGGCACCTATGGAACCTTCTCGCAGGATTTCGATGGCGACTACATCGAGCTCGGTTACGGCAGGACGATCTCCGAAATCGACTTCGGCATCTCGCTGATACTCGCGAACGACGATCTCGTCGGCGACGACGACGAATCCCTGATCTTCACGATCGGCAAGACCTTCGATCTCTGACCACGATACGCGGGGCGGGAATGGTCCCGCCCCGGCTATTTGAATTTGCACGCAAGGGGAATCCACTCATGAAACTGATCACCGCGATCATCAAGCCCTTCAAGCTCGACGACGTCCGCCAGGCCGTTGCCGACATCGGCATACAGGGCATCACCGTGACCGAGGTCAAGGGCTTCGGCCGCCAGCGGGGCCATACGGAGCTCTACCGCGGCGCCGAATACGTCGTCGACTTTTTGCCGAAGGCCAAGATCGAACTGGCCGTCGACGACGACATCGCCGAGCAGGTCATCGAGGCCATCGCCAACACCGCTCGAACCGGCAAGATCGGCGACGGCAAGATCTTCGTCACCGCCCTCGAGCAGGCCATTCGCATCCGCACCGGCGAGACCGGCGCAGAAGCCGTATAACCTATAAGGAGAATCTTGTCGTGGAAGATGTAACTCAGATAGCGACGCAGGTCACCGAGCTGGCCTACGCGCTCGACACTTTCTATTTCCTCGTTTGTGGAGCGCTGGTCATGTGGATGGCCGCGGGCTTCACGATGCTGGAGTCCGGCCTGGTTCGTGCCAAGAATACGGCCGAAATCCTCACCAAGAACGTGGGCCTCTACTCGATCGCCTGCATCATGTACATGCTGTGCGGCTACTCGATCATGTATCCGGGCGGCTTCGAGGGCGGCGTGTTCCAGAGCCTGAGTACGCTGGGCAGCGGCCTGCTCGGATCGGCCGACAACGACGTGGCGACCGTGGTCGCCGGCGACGCCTATTATTCGAACCTGTCGGACTTTTTCTTCCAGGTCGTATTCGTTGCAACCGCGATGTCCATCGTTTCGGGTGCGGTCGCGGAACGCATGAAGCTCTGGTCGTTCTTCCTGTTCGCCGTGATCCTGACAGGCTTCATCTATCCCGTGCAGGGCTTCTGGAAATGGGGCGCAGGCTGGCTCGACGCTGCCGGCTTCCTCGATTTCGCGGGCTCCGGTGTCGTACATATGTGCGGCGCTGCAGCCGCGCTCGCAGGCGTACTGCTGCTCGGCGCACGCAAGGGCAAGTACGGCCCGCGGGGACAGATCAACGCCATACCGGGCTGCAACCTGCCGCTTGCCGCGCTGGGCACGCTGATCCTGTGGCTCGGCTGGTTCGGCTTCAATGGCGGTTCGGAACTCAAGGTTTCCGACGTCGGCGAGGCAAACGCCGTCGCGCTGGTGTTCGTCAACACCAACATGGCGGCGGCCGGCGGCCTGGTGTTCGCGCTGCTGCTGTCACGCCTGTGGTTCGGCAAGGCCGATCTGACGATGGCGCTCAACGGTGCACTGGCCGGCCTGGTCGCAATCACAGCCGAGCCGCTTACTCCGTCACCGATTGCGGCTACGACGATCGGCGCCGTCGGCGGCGTGCTCGTCGTCGCCTCCATCGTGTTGCTCGACAAGCTGAAGATCGACGATCCGGTCGGCGCCATCTCGGTTCACGGCACGGTCGGCATCTGGGGCCTGCTGGCTGTCTGCTTCACGAACCCGGACGCGTCGCTGATCGCCCAGCTCAAGGGGATAGTATCGATCTTCGCCTGGGTGTTCGGCACGAGCTTCGTGTTCTGGTTCGCCATCAAGAAAACCTTCGGTATTCGCGTCTCCGAGGAAGAGGAGTACGAGGGCGTGGACATTTCCGAATGCGGTCTCGAAGCCTACCCGGAATTCACGTCGGCCGAGTAATGACATAACGTACCCCCCCGACAAAAAAGAGCACAATCCCCCTTGAAAGCAAGGACTTGGCGGGCCCCCGGGCCCGCCATTTTTTTTTGGCCCGGAAATTGTGCGACACGGCGCACGCGCTGCCTGTGAACGCAATCACGGCAGTTTTGCGGCTGTCATGGTTGAATGCCGTTATTGTTCAATGCTATGCAGTACGTGGTCTGCACTCGGAAGGTAAGCCATGAATCGCAAAATTCTCGTACTCGTTCTTTCTGCCGCGGCCCTGGCGGCCAATGCTTTCGCCGGCGAGATATACAAGTACGTCGATGAAAACGGCAACGTCCATTACCTGGATCGCCCCACCGGCGAATCCGGCGAAGAACGCATGGACATCACCTACTCCGGCACCAGCAGCGCGGCGGTGAGCGCCCAGGTCGAAAGGCGGCGCGATTACATGTCGGCGCTCGAAGAAGCCCGCAGCGAGGCAAACAGCCAGCGCGAGGCCGAGGCGCAGGCACGCGCCGAGATGGAAGCGCGCGCTGCGAAATGCGAGGAACATCGCGCCCGTCTCGAGTCCTACCTGCAGTCGCGCCGCCTGTACCGCGAAAACGAGGCCGGCGAGCGTGAATATCTCGACGAAGAGCAGACGATGGAAGCACGCCGCAAGGTCGAAGAAGCCATCCAGGAAGACTGCTCCTAGAGAAAAGCTCCGCACCCGGCGCTACAATCCGGGCTCAGGTCGTGAGGAGCGCCAGGTTTGGCCGCAGCCCCCAGTTCCAGCAAATCTGCCGAGTCCGGATCGCAGGCGTACCTGCCTGATTTCTGTTCGACCAGCACGGTTTTCATCGTCGTTCTCGTGGCGGCGCTGGTCGCCATCGCTTTGACGCTCGCCGGTACGACAGAACCCGGGCGGTTTCTCTTCGAGCTTTCCAAGACGGCTCTCTTCGTGCTCTGGATTTCGCTGCTCGGGTGTGCGGTCATGTGCCTGCTACGCAGCCGCCTCGAGGGAGCCGGCAAGACGCGCGCGTTCGTACTCAGCTTCGTGGTCCTCGTTGCAATGTGCGTGCTGCTGGCCGAGATCGCTTACCAGCTGACGCGCATCTATGCCGAATCCGTGATCATTCGCGACTCGCACGCGGGATTCCTGTTCCGGACCTTCATGGTGAGCGCCATCGTAGTCGCGCTCGGCATGCGCTACCTGTACGTCGCCAGTGAATGGCGGCGCAGCATCGTGCTGGAAGCCCAGGCGAGAATCAGCGCGCTGCAGGCACTCATCCGCCCGCATTTCCTGTTCAACAGCATGAACACGATCGCCTCGCTGACGCGCACGGACCCGCGGCAGGCCGAGGAGGCCGTCGAGGACCTTTCCGACCTGCTGCGCGCCAATCTCAACACCGAGAAAAACCGCACGTCGCTGAAACAGGAACTCGAGACCGCAGCCATCTATCAGCGCATCGAAAAACTGCGTCTCGGCGACCGGCTGCGCGTGAACTGGGACGTCGCCGACCTGCCGATGCGCGCCCTCATCCCCAGCCTGACCATCCAGCCGCTGCTCGAAAACGCGATCTACCACGGCATCGAACTGCTGCCCGACGGCGGCGAAGTAACCGTCACGGGGCGCCGCGAGGACAAGGACCTTGTCATATCCATGTCGAATCCGGTCGCCAGAGGCAACGGCCGTTCGAAACACGGCAACAAGATGGCAATGAGCAATATCCGCCAGCGATTCGAGCTCGCTTACGGCAGTCGCGCCGCCGTGGACGTCTCCGCCGGGAAAGACCAGTTTACGGTCACGCTACGCTTCCCTCTCGAAAAGGGCGAGGCGTGACGTGCCGATGAAGATCCTGATCGTTGACGACGAGAAGCCCGCGCGCGACCGCCTGCGGCAGCTGATCGGCGACTTCGACGAATACGAAGTGGTCGCCGAGGCCGGCAATGGCGAGGAAGCCTTAAGGCTCGCCGGCGAGACGCAACCGGACATCGTGTTGCTCGACATTCGGATGCCGGGGGTCGACGGCATCCAGGCGGCGCACCACCTGAACAGGCTCGATTCACCGCCTGCCATCGTCTTCGCGACGGCTTACGACGAATACGCAATCGATGCCTTCGAGGCGCGCGCGATTGGCTACGTGCTCAAGCCGGTTCGCCGTGAACGCCTTGCAAGCGCGCTCGAACAGGCGGCCAGGCTCGCGGCCGGCACGCTGGCCGAGGTTGCTGCGGCATCGCACATGGAACCGCGCAGGAAACACGTCTGTTCGATGTCTCACGGCCAGCTGAAGCTGATTCCCCTGGAAGACGTTTACTACTTCCAGGCCGATCAGAAATACGTCAGCGTGCACCATGCCGGCGGCCAGGACCTCATCGACGATTCGCTGAAATCGCTGGAGGAAGAGTTCGCCGACGACTTCGTGCGCATCCACCGCGGCGCCGTCGTGGCGGTGGCCCGAATCGAGCGTGTCGCGAAGACCTCGGACGGCAAACACGAGGTCGTATTGCGCGACGGCTCGCAACAGCCCGAAAACGAGTTGATAATCAGCCGTCGGCACCTCGCGGACGTCCGCCGGCGCCTTAAAGGAGGTTGAACACCATTGTTGATCCGAATCGCCACACGCAAGAGTGCGCTGGCCCTCTGGCAAGCCGAACACGTCGCGGACAGGCTGCGGCTGATCGACGAAGTCGACGACGTGGACCTGGTACCGCTGTCCACGCGTGGCGACGAGATCCTCGACCGCAGCCTGCAGAAAATCGGCGGGAAAGGGCTCTTCATCAAGGAGCTCGAGGTTGCGATGCAGCAGGGCAACGCGGACATCGCCGTGCATTCGATGAAGGACGTGCCGGCTGAAATGCCGCAGGGCTTCTGCGTCGCCGCCGTTCTCGATCGCGCCAATCACGCTGATGCCTTCGTCTCCACGCACTACCGCTCGCTCGAGGAGCTTCCGGACGCGGCGCGGGTCGGCAGTTCCAGCCTCAGGCGCCAGGCACAACTCAGGATGATGCGTCCCGACCTGGTCATAGAGCCGCTCCGCGGTAACGTCAACACCCGGCTGGCGAAGCTCGAGGCGGGTGAGTACGACGCCATTATTCTTGCGGCCGCGGGGCTCGAGCGGCTCGGCCTGCAGCAGCATATCCGTCAGCAGTTTGCGACCGAAGAGATGCTGCCGGCCGCTGCGCAGGGCGTCATCGGCATCGAATGTCTCGCAGAGCGCGCGGAGCTTCGTGCCGTGCTCGAAAAACTGGAGCATGCCGAAACCGCGAAGACGACCCTGGCGGAGCGTGCGGTCGCGCTGACCCTGCAGGCGAATTGCCAGTCTCCCGTCGCGACCTACGCAACCATTGCCGGCGATCAACTGCGCCTGACGGCGCTCGTCGCCTTGCCGGACGGTAGCCGGTCACTGCGGGACTCGCTCGAGGGCCCGGCGGTCGACGCGGAGCAGATCGGCACTCGGCTGGCGGCCTCGTTACTGCAACAGGGCGCCGGCGAACTGCTCGAACAGGCGGCCGCGGCGGATGGCTGACGCGCCCCTCGCGGGCGTCACCGTACTCGTTACCCGCCCTGCCGCGCAGGCAGGGGAACTCGTCGCCGCCATCGATGCGGCCGGCGGCCGCAGCATCGTCTTTCCCGTCATCCAGATCACGCCCCGCAGTCCGCAGGACATCGCTGCCGATCTTGCCGGCCTGGCAGCCCCGGACATCGTCATATTCGTCAGCCGCAACGCGGTCGAGCACGGCCTGGCCTGGTCGGGTGAAGGCGCCATCGCCGCCGTCGGCCCGGCAACGGCGGCTGCGATCGAGGCGGCCGCACGCGTCGTCGATATACGTCCGGCGAGCGGCTTCGACAGCGAGAGCCTGCTCGAGGAGCCCGCGCTCAGGGACGTGGGCGGCAAGACCATCCGCATCATTCGCGGCAGCGGCGGACGCGAGCTGCTGGCAACCACGCTGCGGGAACGCGGGGCAACCGTCGACTACCTCGAGGTCTATGCCCGCCACGCCCCCGCCCATACGGAGCAGGAAATCGCGGCCGTCGCGCAGCAGCTCGAAGACAGGGAGATCGTCGCTGTCGTCATCATGAGCGTGGAGTCTTTTCACAATCTGCTCGCGCTGCTGCCCCGGTCCTGCCATCGGGCATTGGCAGAAACGCGACTGGTTACGCCGGCGTCTCGTGTGATAAAAGAGGTTACAGACCGCCTGCCCGGCTGTGCGGTGACGCTTGCTGACGGACCGGGCGCAGACGAGATCGTGCGCGCAATCGCGGCACCCGCGCCTCACAGTTCCGGAAAGAACTCATGAGCGAAGAAACGAAAGACAAGGAAACGGCGGAAGCCGTGACCGGGGAGTCCGAATTGGCCGAGGCCGCGGACGACGAGGCACAGGCCGAGAGCCCCGCAACCCCGGAGCAGGAGGCGGAGCCGCCGAAGCCTGGCGCGCAATCCTCGCGAAGCACGTCGTCGGTCGCCTGGCTGGCGTTGTTCCTGGCGCTGCTGACGCTCGCGGCAGTCGGCTACAGGATCGTCGAGGACCGCCGGACCCGTGCTGTCGAGGAGGCGAGCAGCGACACGCTCGAGCGCCTTGCCAGTCGCATCGACGAATCGCAGGCATTGCTGTCCGGCGTCGAGGACGACCTGGAAGATCTCGTGTCGGGCGACGATGCCCTGGACTCACGTATCGCAGGCCTGCAGAAGGAACTCGAGAGCCGCGCCGATATCCTCGACTCGCTGCCCGGGCGCATGTCGAACCTCGAAAATTCGGTCGCCGCGATGCAGGGTGCATCCGCCGGTGCGCGCGACACGTGGCTGCTCGCGGAAGCCGAGTACTACATGCAGATCGCCAATGCGCAGCTGCAGCTCGGCAATAATCCGCAGCTCGCGATGCTGGCGCTCGAAATGGCCGACGAGCGTGTCGTACAGATGGCCAACCCGGCGCTCACCGACGTGAGACGTGCCCTCGCCGAAGAACTCGCTGCGCTCGAGGCCATGGAGAAACCCGATCTCGAAGGCGCGACGCTCACGCTCGCGAGCCTCGCCCGGGTCGTCGACTCGCTGCCGCTGCGTGCGCCGGGAGGCGAGGCCCGCGAGTCCGGCGAGGCAGCGAGCGAGGAACAGGGCGCCGCCGCCCGCGCCTGGGCCTCGGTCAAGGAGGCCATGTCGGGGCTCGTCAAGGTGACGCCGCCGGACGAGGAAACGCGGGCCCTGCTCACGCCCGATGCTGCGCACCTCATTCGCAGCAATCTTGCGCTGCAGCTGCAGGCGGCAAGGCTCGCATTGCTGCGCGGCGAACAATCGATTTTCGAGCAAAGCCTCGAGGATGCTGACGCCCTGCTCGCGGAGTATTTCGACGGCGACAGCGCCCAGGTCAAGAGTGCGCAGGCCACCATTGCCGAAATAAGCGACAGCATGGTCGCCGTTGCGGCACCCGATATTTCCGAGTCGCTGCGGCTGATTCGCCAGTTCCGGGTGCTGTCCGAGACCGCGCAATGAAGTTCAGCATCATCGTCGTCGTTGCGACGCTCATTTTCGCATTCGCGGCACATTTCCTGCTGCAGGATCCGGGCTATGTCGCGATCGACTTTCGCGGCTATCTCGTGGAGATGTCCGTGCCGGTGCTGGTCGGTATCGCCATCGTGATCGTGGTTGCCGTCTGGGCGATCCGCAAGATCATCATTGCGCCGCGCCTGATCGGCGAGGCGGCCGGACGTTACCGCGCCGGTCGGGCCGGGCAGAAGCTGACGCGCGGTATGATCGAGGTCGCCGAGGGTAACTTTGCGCGCGGCGAGAAGATGCTGGCGCGGGCCGCAAGCACCAGCGATGCGCCGCTTTTCAATTACCTGCAGGCCGCGCGCGCCGCGCACCTGCAGGGCAACGACAAACGCCGCGACGAGTGGCTCAAGCTGGCCTACGAGAACACGCCGGCGGCCACGAACGCGGTGCTCCTGACGCAGGCGGAACTGCAGCTCGATCGCAAACAGTACGAGCAGGCGCTGGCAACGCTGCGGCGCATCGAGGAGAACTCGCGCGACCACAGCTATGCACTCGGCCTGCTCGGCGAGCTCTACTACCGGCTCGAGGACTGGGACAGCCTGGGTGAACTGCTGCCGCGTCTGAAGGCGCAGGGCCGCATCAGCAACGACATGATCCGCACCTGGACGATCCGTGTGCACCGCGAACATCTCGACCGCGCACAGGATGGCGATGCGGTGCAGGCAGCCTGGAAGAACGTGCCGCGCAATCTGCGCTCGAGCGTGGAGTTGCAGGAAGCTTATTTCGAGGCGCTGATCAGGAATGACAAGCACGAGCAAGCCGAGAAGGAACTGGCGGCGGCGCTGAAAAAGGAATGGCGCGGGCCGCTGGTGCGGCTGTTCGGGCTGGTGCAGGGGCCCGATGCGTCGAAGCAGCTCAAGCGCGCGGAGGGCTGGCTTGCCACGCACCCGGAGGACCCCGACCTGTTGCTGGCCGCAGCACGGCTTTGCCTGCGTAACCAGCTCTGGGGCAAGGCGCGCAGCTATCTCGAAACCGTCATTTCGCTGCGACCGACGCCGGAAGCCTACCAGGAGTACGGCCAGCTCCTGAACCGCCTCGGCGAAGGCGACGCCGCGGCCGATGCGTTCCGCGAGGGCCTTGGGCTTGTCGCCGAGGCCCCGAGAACGGCCATCCCGCACCTCAAAACGGCACGAAAGTGATCACGCTGTTCGTCGGCGCCGGTTACACCGGGGCGCGTGTACTCGCGCGCCTGCCGGACACGATCGCCCTCGGCCGCTCCCGTGGCGGGAACCGGCAGCTGGACCTGGACCGCGACGGGGCCCTGCGGATCTCGCTGCCGGAGCGCTACGCGGTGATCTATTCCGTACCGCCTGCCGACGATCAGCCGGGCGACCCGAGGCTCGGCCGCTTCCTGGAAATGCTGCCGCATCCGCCGGCGCGGATCGTCTACCTGAGCACGACGGGCGTCTACGGTAATCGCGACGGCGAGCGGGTGGACGAACTCAGCAAGCCGCGGGCGGAGTCCGCGCGCGCAGAGCGCCGGCTCGCCGCGGAGCAGATGCTGGCGGAGTGGTGCACGGGGCGGGACACGACGGTGGTCGTGCTGCGCGTGCCGGGCATCTACGGGCCGGGGCGGCTGGGCACGGACCGGATACAGGCAGCGATGCCGGTGCTCGAGGAACAGGACGCGAATCCGGGCAACCGCATCCACGTGGACGATCTCGCAACGTGCTGCATCGCAGCCCTCTCGCCCGATGTGCCCGACGGTATCTATAACGTCGGCGACGGCGACCACCGCAGCGGCACGTGGTTCACCAATGAAGTCGCCCGGCAGGCGGGACTCGCGCCGCCCCCGACGATCCGTTTCCGTGAAGCCCGGGAAACCTTCTCACCGATGCGGCTCTCGTTCCTCCGCGAATCACGCGTCGTGGACACGACGAAAATGCGCAAGGTGCTCGGCGTTACCCCGAAATACGCCAACCCCGCTGACGGCATCGCCGCCAGCCTGGCGGAAGAATCAGACGGGTAGGCGCAGCTCCCGAACCGGGAGTGCAAAGGGCCAACGTCCCGGCGGCGGCCGGGGCGTTTGTCGACCGAAGTAAAGCGCAGCGAAGCGAGCCATGAGGGAGATAAATGCCCCGGCCGCCGCCGGGACACTCAAGGTCGCGGTTCGAAAACCGCTCCTATGGCCGACTACGCTTGCTCCTGAGCCAGGCCGTCAGCGGCTCCCACTCCTCCCAGTCCGGCCAGGCCAGGTATTCCGGGAGCTCGAAGATGCCGAGTCCACGTGTATAGGCGCGCACGTAGTTCTGGGCTTCGCGAAGCGCAGCGATATAAGGCACGCGGGCTTTCGTGAGGTACTCGTCGAGATCTCCCCAGATCAGCGTGTTGTCGCGAACGCGGTTTGCGACGGTGCCGATCTTCGCCTGCTTGCGCTGGACCTTGCCGACGTTCCTGAGTTCTTCGATGAACTTCGTCGAAGCCTGCATGTCGATCGTCGACGGCAGCACCGGCACGATGATGGTTTCCGCGTGCTTGACCAGGTCCGTCAGTTCCTTGCCGTGCGAGCGCGCGGGAGCGTCGACAACGACGATATCCGCGGACCTCGGAACATGTCGGAAGCCGTCCTCGAAGGCGGCTACGCCGGTGATCTCGGGCCTGTCGGCGGGACGCCTTTCGAGCCAGTCGAGACTCGACCGCTGCGGGTCGTAATCGGCGAGCGCGACAGACGCGCCCTCGGTGGCAAAGTAAGATGCAATATTCGTTGCGAGCGTGCTCTTGCCACAGCCACCCTTCGCATTTAGGACCATTATGTGCCGCATTATTCTCCCCGGGGTATGTAAGAAAGTATGTTGTTATCGGGCATAACGAGGGGTTATGTAAACTACAGGCAGAAGGCACAAAAGTCCATTAGAGAAAACGTGGAACTCGACTATTTGATAATGCACGGCGCGGGCAACCGCATACTCGTCGTCGACGGTCGCGAGCGCGACGTAGAGCCACCTGCAAGCAACGTGCTGCGGCAACTGGCGAACGTATCGACGGGGCCCGGATTCGATCAGCTCATGTGGCTGACGTCGCCGCACGCCAGCGACCTCGATGCCGCTTATCGTATCTTCAATGCGGACGGTTCCGAAGTGGAACAATGCGGCAACGGCGTCCGCTGCGTGGCCTGGATGCTCGCGCGCGAATCGGGTCGACACGACGCACTGCGCCTCGAAAGCCCCGCGGGCATCGTCGAGGCGCGCATCGAGACGGATGGACGCATCACGGTCGGCATGGGCGCTCCCGAATTCGAGCCGTCGCGCATCCCGTTCATCGCCGAGAGCCGTGCCGACCGGTACCTGCTGTCGGTCGACGGTGCGGATTACGACGTGTCGGTGCTGTCCATGGGCAACCCGCACTGCGTGATGCAGGTGGCTGATGCCCGCTCGGCCGAAGTCGCGCGGCTGGGCCCGCTGGTGGAACGCCACGAGCGCTTCCCGGAGCGGGCAAACGTCGGCTTCATGGCGATCCGCGGACGCAGGGCCATCGACCTTCGCGTGTACGAAAGAGGCGTCGGGGAAACGCTCGCCTGCGGCACCGGCGCCTGCGCCGCGGTTGTCGCCGGGCAGCGCCTCGGCCAGCTGGACGACCGGGTCACCGTGAGTCTGCCGGGCGGGCAACTCATGGTAAGCTGGCGCGGCGATGCCGAGCCGGTCTGGCTGACCGGAGACGCCGAGTTAATCAGCGAAGGAAAGATCGACTTATGAGCACACAAGCGAAGCCGGAATACGTCGAGGAAGAGCTGACCGAAGAAGCGATCTGCACGTACCTCACGGCCCATCCCGACTTTTTCGAGCGCAACCCGAAACCGCTGGCCAAACTGCGAATTCCCCACGAGATTGGCGGCACGGTCTCTCTCGTCGAACGCCAGGTTTCCATGCTGCGCCAGAAGGAGCTGAAGCTCGAGCGCCAGCTCAGGGACCTCATCCAGGTGGCGCGCGATAACGATCTGCTGGCCGCGAAGATCCACGAGCTCGCCATGCACCTGCTGGCCGCCGACGGCCTCAACGCCACCGTGGCGGCCGTCGAGGAGGCCATGCGCTCCGGCTTCGATGCCGACCAGGCCGTGCTCATTCTGTTTGGCAACCCGGACAACTTCGATGACGTCGATGCGGGCCGGTTTTTCCGCGCCATCCAGCGGGACGATGAGGCACTGCAGCCGTTTGCCACGTTCCTGAAGGGCAGCGGCCCGCGCTGCGGCCAGGTCCGCGACTCGCAGCGCAACTTCCTGTTCCGCGCCGATGCCGAGGACATCGGGTCGGTTGCCCTCGTGCCACTGGGCAGCAAGGCCAGTATCGGCTTCCTCGCGATCGGCAGCGTCGACGCGAAGCGCTTCCACCCCGGTATGAGCATCGACTTCCTGACGCGTGTCGGCGACCTCATATCCGGTGCACTGAATCGGTACTGATCCGGGCCCGTGGACGCCGCCGAAACCGACCGGATCGATTCTTTCATCCGTCACCTGCAGTACGAGCGCCGGCTGTCACCGGAGACCTGCAAGCATTACCGGCGTGACCTGCTGGCTATGCGGGCCTGGTGCGACGAGACGGACCTTGCCTGCTGGTCGGATCTCGACAGCGAGCACCTTCGCAGCTATTCCGCGGCCTGCTTTCGCCGCGGTCTTGCGCCGCGCACCATCCAGCGACGCCTGTCCGCGGCCCGGACGTTCTTCCGCTACCTGCTGCGTGAGCGGCACGTTAAGCGCAACCCGGCACAATCCGTGTCCGCGCCCCGGGGCGGCAAGCGCCTGCCGGAGAATCTCGATGCCGACCGCATGGCACGTCTCCTCGATATTCCCGGCGACACGCCGCTCATCAACCGTGACCGCGCGATCCTGGAACTCCTGTATTCGTCGGGCCTGCGCCTCGCGGAACTCGCCGACCTGAATCTCGGCGACGTGGACATGCGCGACGCGACGGTGCGGGTAACGGGCAAGGGCAACAAGGACCGCATCGTGCCGGTCGGCTCCCGCGCACTCGACGCGCTCTCGCGGTGGCACCGCTCACGGGGCTCGCTGGCGGCCCCGGGCGAGCATGCCCTGTTCGTGAGCAAGCGAGGCACGCGCCTGAGCCGCCGCAGTGTGCAGGCCAGGGTGGATCACTGGGCCCGGCGCCAGGGCATCGATACGCGAGTCTACCCGCACCTGTTCCGGCACTCGTTCGCCACCCACCTGCTGGAGTCGAGCCACGATCTGCGCGGCGTGCAGGAGCTCCTGGGCCACGCGAATATCTCCACGACCCAGGTCTATACTCACCTTGACTTCCAGCACCTCGCCCAGATATACGACCAAACGCATCCGCGCGCGCGGGCGAAAACCAAGCCATAGCCGCGCGCAGCACACCGCCCGCCCCGCCGGGCGACTACCCGGGAATAGCATCATGGAACAGTTTCGTGGGACAACCATCGTCTCCGTGCGCCGCAATGGCAAGGTCGCGATCGCCGGCGACGGACAGGTCAGCATGGGCAATACGATCATGAAGGGGAATGCCCGCAAGGTGCGGCTGCTGGCCGGCGGCAAGGTCATCGCCGGTTTCGCCGGCGGCACCGCCGACGCGTTCACCCTGTTCGAGCTGTTCGAGGGGAAACTCGAGCAGTACGGCAACCTGACGCGGGCCGCCATCGAACTGGCCAAGGACTGGCGCACCGACCGGCGGCTGCGCCGGCTCGAGGCGCTGTTGTGCGTGGCCAACGAGGAGGCGTCGCTGATCATCTCCGGCAACGGCGACGTGATCGAACCCGAGGACGACCTCATGGCGATCGGCTCCGGCGGCCCGTACGCGCAGGCCGCGGCGAAAGCCCTGTTGACGAACACCGAGCTCGGCGCGCGGGAAATCGTCGAGAAAGCGCTCGAAATCGCGGCGCAGATCTGTGTCTTTACCAATCGAAACGTCGTCGTGGAGGAACTCGGCTGATGTCACAGATGACCCCCCGCGAGATCGTCCAGGAGCTGGACAAGCACATCATCGGACAGGATGAAGCCAAGCGTGCCGTCGCCATCGCGCTCAGGAACCGCTGGCGCCGCGTGCAGGTGGACGAACCGCTGCGCAGCGAGATAACGCCCAAGAACATCCTCATGATCGGTCCGACGGGCGTGGGCAAAACGGAGATCTCGCGACGGCTTGCGCGGCTGGCGAAGGCGCCCTTCGTGAAAGTCGAAGCCACCAAGTTCACCGAGGTCGGCTACGTCGGGCGCGAGGTGGACAGCATCATCCGCGACCTCATGGACGTCGCCATCAAGATGACGCGCGAAGAAGCCATGTCCAGGGTCCGGCATCGTGCAGAGGATGCCGCGGAAGAGCGTGTGCTCGATGCGCTGCTGCCGCCCGCGTCGGCGCCCGTGGGATTCACGGCCGACAATGAACCGGCATCGAAGGACAGCGAAACGCGGCAGAAATTCCGCAAGATGCTGCGCGAGGGCCAGCTCGACGACCGCGAGATCGAGATCGAGGTCCAGGCCATGCCGATGGGCGTGGAAATCATGGCCCCGCCCGGCATGGAGGAGATGACCAGCCAGCTGCAGGGCATGTTCCAGAACCTGGGTGGAAACCGCCGCCGCACGCGCAAGCTCAAGATCAGGGACGCGCTGAAGCAGCTCACCGATGAAGAAGCCGCGAAAATGGTCGACGAGGAAGAGCTCAAGGCACAGGCGCTCGAGGCCGTCGAACAGCACGGCATCGTGTTTCTCGACGAACTGGACAAGGTCGCACGGCGATCCGAAACCCAGGGCGCGGACGTCTCGCGCGAGGGCGTGCAGCGAGACCTGCTGCCGCTGGTCGAAGGCTCCACCGTCAACACCAAGTACGGCATGGTCAGGACCGATCACATCCTGTTCATCGCGTCCGGCGCCTTCCACGTATCGAAGCCCTCGGACCTGATCCCGGAGCTGCAGGGACGTTTCCCCATTCGCGTCGAACTGAAATCGCTGACGACAGACGACTTCGTGCGCATTCTTACCGAGCCGGATGCATCGCTTACGCTGCAGTACAGCGCCCTGCTCGGCACCGAGGACGTGCAGATGGAGTTCTCGGAAGGCGGGGTGCGTCGCATCGCCGAAGTTGCGTACCAGGTCAACGAGAACACGGAGAATATCGGCGCACGCCGGCTGCATACGGTCATGGAGCGCCTGCTGGAAACGGTATCGTTCGAGGCCTCGGACAAGAGCGGCTCACACGTGCAGATCGATGCGGCGTACGTGGACGAGCACCTCGGCGAGCTTTCGAAGGACGAAGACCTGAGCCGGTATATTCTCTGAGTAGTTTTGGGGAGTCGCGGTCCGAGAGCCGCTCCCACGGTTGAAAAAAGGAAAGACCATGGCCAACCCGACCGAAATTCGCCTGAAAAAAGAACCGCGTTTGCTGGTAATCAGCTTCGACGACGGCAGCGAGTTCGAGTACACCTTCGAGTACCTGCGCGTACATTCGCCGAGCGCGGAAGTGAGAGGCCACGGCCCCGGCCAGGAGACGCTGCAGCACGGCAAGGAAAACGTCGCTATCGTGAACATCGAGCCGGTCGGGCACTACGCGGTGCGGCTCGTATTCGACGACGGCCACGACAGTGGACTTTACAACTGGCAGTACCTCTACGACCTCGGCCGGGATATGGCCGCAAACTGGCAGCGCTACCTCGACCGGCTCGAAGCGGCAGGGTATGCTCGCCAGAAACAATAGCGACATCCTGCCATGGCGCCCAATACGGACAGCCCCGACAAGCCCGACGACACCACCCACTTCGGCTACAAAGACGTTCCCGTCGACGACAAGGCCGACCTCGTAAAAGGGGTTTTCGACTCCGTCGCGAGCCGCTACGACATCATGAACGACCTGATGTCCGGCGGCATGCACCGGCTCTGGAAGCGGTACACGGTCCAGCACGCCAATGCGCGTCCCGGACACGTCATTCTCGACCTTGCCGGCGGCACTGGCGATCTGGCGCGCGAGTTTGCGCGCATCGTCGGCGAGCGGGGCCAGGTCGTGCTCGCCGACATCAATGCCGCCATGCTCGAGCACGGCCGGCGCAGGCTCGTCGACGCCGGCATCGCGGGCAACGTGGAACTGGCGCAGGTGGACGCCGAGGCGCTGCCGTTTGCCGACAACACCTTCGACCGTATCTCCATCGCGTTCGGCCTGCGCAACATCACTGATAAGGACGGCGCACTGGCCGAGATGCACCGGGTGCTGAAACCGGGCGGCAAGGTGCTGATTCTCGAGTTTTCGCAGCCTTCGAGCGCAATAAAGCCGGCGTACGACCTCTATTCCTTCAAAGTGCTGCCGCTGCTCGGCAGGCTTATTGCGAGGGACCCTGAGAGCTACCAGTATCTTGCGGAGTCCATCCGCATGCACCCGGACCAGGAGACCCTGCTCGGCATGATGCAGGACGCCGGTTTCGAGCGCTGCCGCTACAACAACCTGACGGCCGGCATCGTCGCGCTCCACACCGGCTACAAGATCTGACCCGGCGATGAATCCGCTCGAATCCCTGCTGCAACCGATCGCGCGCGTGCTCAATCGGAACATCCGCGAGTCGACCCGCGCGAGCGAGCTGTGCGAGCGCCTCGACGGCAAGCTGATCGCGATCCGGGTCCGCGATACCGCGCTTTCCGGCTATTTCGAAATCGGCAGGAACGGGCTGCTGCTGAGCACGAACAACGAGGGAGAGCCTGACGTCGTCATCACGGGCTCGCTGGTGGCGCTTGCGCTGATGGCCGGCGAGGACTCGATACGGGACGGTTCCCTCGATTTGACCGGCGATGCGGCAACCGCGCAGACCTTCCAGCAGTTGCTGGAGCATGCGCGGCCGGACATCGAGGAAGAGCTGTCCGCCGTCATAGGCGATACCGCGGCCCGCGGGCTCGGCGAGTTTGCAAGAGCGGTCGGACGCTGGGCCAGCGAGACCCGCTCGATCATGGGCGACAATATTCGCGAATACCTGCAGGAGGAAAGCCGGGACGTACCGAGCCGCTACGAGGTCGAGCAGTTCTCGAGGCGCGTCAACCAGCTGCGCGACGACGTCGACCGGCTGGCCGCAAGGATCGGACGCCTCGATGGTGCGCCGCGATGATGCCGCGCCGAACCTTCTTCAGGCTGGTCCGCATCCAGCGGGTCCTGGTCAAGTACGGGCTCGACGAGATCATCTCCGCGACGCACCTGCTGCGCCCACTGCGCTTCTTCTTCTACATGGCACCGCGGCGCCGCGACCGCAGCGCGCCGCAGGGCGAACGCATCCGCCTCGCGCTCGAGGAACTCGGACCGATCTTCGTGAAATTCGGCCAGGCGATTTCGACGCGCCGCGACCTGCTGCCGCCGGACATCGCCAACGAGCTTGCCAAGCTGCAGGACGCGGTGCCGCCGTTTCCCACGGAACAGGCGATCGCAATCCTCGAGGCCGCTTACGAGCAGCCCGTCGACGAGGTTTTCAAGCGCTTCGACAGGAATCCGCTGGCTGCGGCGTCGATCGCCCAGGTGCACACGGCCGAGCTGTCGGACGGCAGCGAAGTCGTCGTCAAGGTACTGCGGCCCGGGGTGCGCGAGAAGATCGAACAGGACCTCGAGGTGCTGCGAACGATTGCGTCACTTGCAGCGAGGTACTGGGAGCACGGCAAGCGTCTCAAGCCGCTGGAGGTCGTATCCGAGTACGAACAGACAATCATCGACGAACTCGACCTTATGCGAGAAGCCGGCAATGCCGCGCAGCTCAAGCGCAACTTCGAGGGTTCGGACATGCTGTACGTGCCCGAGGTCTACTGGGATTATTGCCGCCCCGAGGTGCTCGTACAGGAGCGCATTCATGGCATTCCCATCAGCGACATGGCGGCGCTGCGGGCCGCCGGCACCAATATCAAGGTGCTCGCCGAGAACGGCGTGGAAATCTTCTTCACGCAGGTGTTCCGCCACAACTTCTTTCACGCCGACATGCATCCCGGCAACATCTTCGTGATCGTCACCGACCCGGACAATCCCAGGTACGCCGCCGTCGATTTCGGCATCGTCGGCACCCTGAACCCGGAGGACAAGCAGTATCTCGCCGAGAACTTCCTGGCGTTTTTCAACCGGGACTACTACCGCATTGCCAAGCTGCATCTTGATTCCGGCTGGGTACCCGACGACACCCGTATCGACCAGCTCGAGACCGCGGTGCGTACCGTGTGTGAGCCGATCTTCAACAAGCCGCTCTCGGAGATATCGTTCGCGCAGGTGTTGATGCGGCTGTTCCGCGTCGCGCAGCGCTTCGACGTGGAGATCCAGCCGCAGCTGATCCTGCTGCACAAGACTCTGTTCAACATCGAGGGCCTGGGCCGCGAGCTGTACCCCGAGCTCGACATCTTCAAGACGGCGAGGCCGGTGCTTAAACAGTGGATGGACGAACAGGTGGGCGCCCGGGCGATGATCGACGACCTGCGCGAAAACCTGCCGCAGCTGCGCCAGGCGCTGCGGGAGCTGCCCGGCGTGATCCGCGAGCTGTCGGAGCGCGCAACGGCCGGCGACCTCTCTCTCGACCTGCGTTCCGATGAGATCGAGCGGATCCGCAGGGAGCTCGATGGGCAGCGGCGGCAGCGCTACTGGCTGAGCATCGCGGTGACCAGCCTGCTTGCCGGCACGCTGGTGCTGACCCTGTACGGCAACCCGGTGATCGGCGGCGGCCTGCTCGTGGCCGGCGTTCTCGCCGTCTACGCCGGCAGGCCGAACGCCTGAGCCGCGCGCGACAATCGATGACCGTCATACTGCAGGCAATTGCCAAATTGATCCTCAAAATCGGCGGCTGGGAGATGGCCGGCGAATTCCCTGCCGAGAAGCGCGCCGTCGTGATCGCCGCGCCGCACACCTCGAACTGGGACGGCTTCTGGGCGCTCGTCTACAAGGTGGCCATCCAGGTCGACATACACTTTTTCGCCAAGCGGTCCCTGTTCTGGTTTCCGCTGAACATCCTGCTGCGCGCCCTCGGCGGCATTCCGCTGGACCGCAAACGCGCGGGCTCGGCGGTGGACCAGGCCATCGAGATGTTCAGGACCAGCGAGTCGTTTTACTTCGGCCTCGCCCCGGAAGGGACGCGCAGCCACGCGGATCACTGGAAATCGGGCTTCTACCGCATCGCCGAAGGCGCCGACGTGCCGGTTGTCCTCGGCTTTCTCGATTACGGCAAGCGACGTATCGGCTTCGGTCCCGTGCTCAGGCTGTCGGGCGACTGGCACGAGGATCTCGATTTTTGCCGTGAGTTCTACAAGGACATCCGCGGGCGCCACCCGGAAAAAGCCGGGCCCGTGACCTTTCCTCACGATCCACGGATCGTCAGGGGACGCAAGAAAAAGGCCACTCGCTGAGTGGCCTTTTTCGTGTCACGGTACCCGTTGCTCAGTAGCGCCAGTTGACTTCCAAGCCGAGCAGGCGGCCCTTCTGCATGGGTCCGGCCGTCCAGAGACCTGCGATCGATGTCAGGTTGCCCCAGTTAGCCTCGTCGGTCAGGTTCTTGCCGTACAGCGAGACCTGCCAGCGGTCGGACGGCGAGTACCAGTTGACACTCGCGTCGACTCGATCCTGGTCGTCGAAGATCTCGGTGTTCGCGTCGTTATAAGGATGGCCCTCGCGGTAGCTGTAGCTGCCAGCGACGTTGAACAGGCCCATCGATCCCGCGGGAATGTCCCAGGAGAAACCGAGACTGTAGTTCGACGGCGCCAGTCGCGGCAGATCGGGGCCGATCACCGTGCTCGGCTGGCCTGCCGCTTCGAGGATGGCCTCGAGCTGCAGCACGAAGGGATCGATGCTGTCGTATTCACCATCCTGGACCCCGGCGGAGGCGGTAATGGAGAACGTGTCCGTCAGCAGTGCGACGAGATCGACTTCGAGGCCCTGTATGGTCACATCACCCGCGTTGAGCGTCGCCTGCAGCACGATGACATCGGGATCACCGATGTTGAGTTCGCGCTGCATGTCCGTGATTTCATTGTAGAAGGCGGCAGCGTTCAGTCGCACGCGGCCGTCGGCGAAGTCCGTCTTGAGACCGATCTCGTAGGTGTTGTTCTCCTCTTCCCGGGTCGGACCCGGCGGGATGAAGAAGGGCTTCGCGTTGCGGAAGTTGAAGCCTCCGGAACGATACCCCTTCGACCAGAACCCATACACCTGGCCGGTCTCGCTGAAGTTCCACTGCGCACCCAGCTTGGGCGTGATGTTGTCCCAGTCGCCCTGGAGATTGTCGAACGTACAGTTAAACGTCACGACGTCCCTGCACGGGCTGCCGGGAGGCGCGGTGATGATCTGCGCCTTCTTCGACTCGTCGGTATAGCGGATGCCCGCAGACAGCACCCAGCTGTCGCCGACATAGAAGTCGTTGTTCCAGAAGATGCCGTAATTCTCCGCCTGCATGTCGCCGCCGAGCGCAACCGTCAGGTTGATGCCCCCTGGCGGCCCCAGCGGTGGCGGCAGCCAGATG
>Ga0209536_100001644_pt1 | contig 36625 bp, 37 predicted proteins | sample DeeMarSeWOR28_12_FD_187461 | JGI IMG/M metagenome (GOLD analysis project Ga0209536, IMG submission 187461) | Marine sediment microbial communities from White Oak River estuary, North Carolina - WOR-2-8_12 (SPAdes) (version 2) | ecosystem: Environmental > Aquatic > Marine > Intertidal zone >...
TGTAAAAATACCGGGTGGGTTGAAATATCCGGTGCTGGAATGGTCGACCCGAATGTATTCGCTGCTGTCAACTACGATACGGAAAAATATACCGGTTATGCGTTTGGAATGGGGGTTGACCGGATAGCTATGCTGAAATACGGTATACATGATATCCGTATATTTTTTGAAAATGATATCAGATTTTTAAATCAATTCTAAATTTTCCGGTTTGAAATGAAAGTATCCTATAATTGGCTCAAGGATTATATCGAATTCAGCTATTCCCCGGTTGAATTGTCTGAAAAACTCACGATGGTCGGGATAGAAGTGGAAGCAATTAGACAGACGGTACCTGAATTTGATGGCATCATCGTGGCAAAAGTATTAACGGTCGATGATCATCCAAATGCTGATAAATTATCCGTCTGTAAGGTAGATACCGGGACAGGTACTTATTCAGTCATTTGTGGTGCTCCGAATGTTGCCGCGGGACAGCTGGTTCCGTTTGCGCCAACCGGTACCAGATTGCCTGTTGGGATTACCATCAGAAAGACTAAGATACGCGGGATCGATTCGGTCGGTATGATCTGCTCTGAACAGGAACTCGGTATGGCAGATCATTCGGATGGAATCTGGATTTTACCCGATGGTTGGCAGATTGGTGCTGACGTGCAAAAAAAACTGGCAGAGTTACAGGATTATATTCTCGAGCTTTCAATTACACCGAATCGTCCGGACGCGATGAGCATGATCGGAATTGCCCGCGAGATAGCAGCCATAGTAAACCGCCCACTGAAATACCCCGAGATTTCGCTGAACGAGACAGCTGAAAAAGCGGCTGATGTCATTTCGGTGGATATTGATGACATTCACGGATGTCCGCGATATACAGCACGTGTTATACGCGGCGTTACCCTCGGATCCTCTCCCGCGTGGATGGCCAATCGGCTCCGGGCAGCTGGGATGAGGCCGATAAACAATATTGTCGATATTACGAATTATGTTCTGCTTGAATTTGGCCAGCCTTTGCATGCCTTCGATATGGCCGAGATCAGTGATCATAAAATAATTGTGAGAGCCTCGAAGCCGGGAGAGGTCTTCACTACGCTGGATGATAAACAGCGCGGTTTACCTGAAAACACGGTGATGATTTGTGACGCAGAGAAGACCGTGGCGATTGGCGGTATAATGGGTGGCCAAAATTCTGAAGTGTCTGAGACTACTGTCGATATCCTGCTGGAAAGCGCATATTTCACACCAATGCGGATAAGTGCCGCATCAAAACGTCTCGGATTATCTTCGGAAGCCTCTCAGCGTTTCGAAAAGGGGGTAGATCCCGAGGCAGTCGTGACCGCCTCTGATCGGGCTGCCGCGATGATGGCTGAATTTGCCGGAGGCAAAGTTCTCAGCGGTATAGTCGATGCTTATCCGGTAAAAGTGCCGAAGCGAAACATTCCGGTGCGGGTGAACCGCATTAATCATGTATTGGGCACAGATCTCACGGAAGAAACCGTTACCGATTACCTGAGACGCCTTCAGATCTCCTTTACAGACGGTATTGTAACTGCGCCATCCTTCCGGCCCGATATTGAACGCGAGATCGACGTAATAGAAGAAGTTGCCCGGTCAATGAATTTCGATAATATTCCGACCAAGCCGCTCTCAATGCTGCCTTATGATTTGCCGGTAAACCGTGACGACCGACTGCTCGATATTTTACGTGCCAATCTTCGCGAGCTGGGATTTTATGAAGTCCTGACCAACAGCATGATCCCGCAGAGAGACCTTGATGGAATCGATGACCGGCAGCCGGTAAAGATATTGAATCCGATCAGTGATGATCTGAACGTCATGCGTACGTCCTTGTTTCCGGGCCTGCTAAAGGTACTTTCTCACAACATTAATCGAAATATGGAGGATTTGCGTATCTTTGAGCTCGGTCGGGTATTTGAAAAAATTAAATCCACTGATGATATTTCCCAGGTCTATAAAGTAGCCATGCTGATTCATGGTGCGCGTCATGCGGGCACATGGGATACAGAGCCGTTAGATATTGATTTTTATGATATTAAGGGAATTGTTGAGGCGTTTAAGGCTAAAATTGCCCTTGACAATCTAGAATTTATTTTATATTCTAACAAGGTCTATTTTGACCGGGAGCAAACCGTTGAATTAAAACTTGGGCGTGAGATCCTGGGTCATTTTGGACGAATTGATCAGGCGGTTTGTAAACGCTTTGACATTGACTCGGATGTATTCGGATGTGAGCTGGATGTACCCTTACTGCTGACGCATCTAAGCGGACAGCGGATGTATCAACAGTTCTCACGTTTTCCGTATGTTGAAAAAGATTTGGCTTTTGTTGTAAACCGTGATATAAATGCTGATCAGCTATATCAGGTTATTTATGAGACGGGAAGGCCACTGGTAAATTTTATTGAGGCATTTGATCTCTATCAGGGAGATCGGCTCCCTGAAGATAAAAAAAGTCTTGCTTTTAGAATTAGATTCCAATCGACTGAACGTACATTGACTGATGCCGAAGTCAATACGGTGTTTCAAAAAATAATTCGGATGGTTCAGAAAAAATTACCGGCGACGTTACGTGAATAATCTCAGACATTTTGAGAAATTGCAGACTCTGGTAAAAGAGACTGCTGATCTTTTGGTTCGTTTGAAGTTCGAAAACAAAAAACTGAGGGAAGAGAACGAAAAACTTTTAAAAAAACTAGAGAACCTGAAAATCGATAATGGTGGGCAAACAACCAAGGAAATTGAGCGGTTGAGGGCAAAGAATCTGGTCCTTCAACAAAAGCATGATCTGATTTCAACCAGGTTGTCTGCCGTACTCGATAGGGTACAAAACCTTACCGGGAGTGTTGATTCTTAGAAATGCCGGCAAATCAATTACGTGTTAACATATTTGGCACAGAATATGCACTAAAAGCTGATGAAAATCAGGACTATGTGATCGAAATAGCCAATTATGTTGATCAGAAAATGAGAGAAATAGACAGGTCGCAAGCAATCAATTCAAATTTAAAAATTGCAATTTTAGCTGCCTTGAATATTGCCGATGAGTTACACCAGTTGCGGCAGTATCATGATCGGGTATCAGAACAAATAAATGAGGAATCCCGTAAGCTAAGCCGTTCTTTGCAAGACGCCTTGGACCTTTAAGCCAACTGGCATTGTTATTGGCCCTGTATTGTAGCGTGGTGCGTATTTAGGAACCAACACCTTCAAGTAGGGAACTCGGCTCTGGCCGGCAAAAGCATGCCCTTTCGAGGGAAGCTTGACCCGATCAGGAGGGTACCCATCATACTGTGTATGCGGTTCTCGAAATCAATCCACGTAGGATGCAGGGCCTTTTATATTGCTCTGCCGCAGGAGGAAGAATGTCATTTCCCTTGATTCTTATATTGGCAGCTGTGGTTTTTTCCGTGCTGGGCTGGATTACCAATACCTATTTTGGAAATCGCTCATTGAAGGATTCAAAAGTCAAAGCCGCTGATATTATAGAGAATGCCAATATTGAAGGTGAAAATTTAAAGAAAGAAAAATTACTTGAGGCTAATGAAGAGTATTATAATCTAAAACAAAAACTGGAAGATGAATTCCGTCAAAAAAAGCAATCCCTTCAGAAGCAGGAGCAAGTACTGAATGAGCGCGATACAAATATCGATCGCAAAGCTGATTTCATCTCCAAACGGGAAAGTGAACTGGCCCAAATCGAGAAGAATCTCACTTTACAGGATGAACAGCTGCAAAGTAAACAGCGGCGGCTTAATACCCTGATTGAAGAACAAAACGTAATGCTTGAAAAAGTGGCCGGATTATCCTCTGAAGACGCAAAAAAAATTCTGATGGATAATTTAATGGAAAACGCCAAGCAAAGCGCAGCAAAAATGATTAACACAATCGAAGAAGATGCAAAACGCGAAGCATTGAAGCGCGCTCAGAATGTGGTTGTATCCGCTATCCAGCAATCCGGGATCAATATGGCGATTGAATCTACCGTGGCAATCGTCTCTTTACCTTCGGATGATATGAAAGGCCGGATCATTGGTAGGGAGGGGCGAAATATCCGGGCATTTGAAATAGTAACCGGCATTGACGTTATCGTAGATGATACCCCAGGTTCGATAATTCTCAGTGGTTTTGACCCTTTGCGCCGTGAAATAGCGCGTATTGTGATGGAAAAACTTGTGGCAGATGGGCGTATTCATCCCGGCCGTATCGAAGATATGTATGAAAAAGTTAAAGTCGAGATGAACGATTATTTACAGGAGCTGGGAGACCAGGCCATTCTGGAATGCGGTATCCATGGTCTAAATCCTGAATTGATATTTTTACTCGGAAAACTGAGATATCGAACATCGTTTGGCCAGAATGTGCTACAGCATTCGAAGGAAGTGGCGACTATCAGCGGAATTATGGCTGCCGAGCTCGATCTGGATATTCAACTGGCCAAAAGGGCCGGATTGCTGCATGATATCGGCCGGGCCATGGATCAGCAGACTGACAGCGACCACGCACAGGTCGGAGCCGAATTGGCTAGAAAATATAATGAAAATCCGGTGGTTCAGAATGCGATTGCAGCTCATACCGGAAAAGCTGAGCCTGCATCGCCGATCGCGGTGCTGGTCAAAACAGCCAATGAAATCAGTAAAACACGTCCCGGTGCGCGAAGGGAAGCCGTTCAGAGTTTCATTTCACGCCTGCAGGAAATGGAGAATATCTGCCTTGGCTTTGACGGTGTTCAATCCGCGTATGCCATCCAGGCAGGTAAAGAAGTCCGTATCATTGTAAATCATGAAAAAGTTGACGATGTCATGCTCAATCAGCTGGCACAGGATATAGCCACAAATATAGAGGAAAAAGTAGAATATCCCGGCCATATAAAAGTTGTCGTGATCCGTGAATACAGGGGGGTAGAATTCGCATAAGATGATTAATCTTCTTTTTATCGGTGATATCGTCGGTGACGACGGTCTGGATATGGCCCTTGACCTGTTGCCGAGGATTAAGCGCGATTATCTGATCGATTATGTAATTGCCAACGGTGAAAATGTACGCAACGGCAAAGGGCTAACCATCCAGCATGCAACCCGCATGCTGAACAACGGGATCGATATAATCACCACCGGCAATCATATCTGGGATGGAACATTTGATCCTGCCCTGTTTGACCTATCTCCTAAAATTCTCCGTCCGCTGAACTACCCCGATATAAATCCTGGAAAAGGTTATTATACGTTTACTTTCGATGACAATCTGAACATCACCGTGATAAATATCCAGGGGAGGAGTTTCATGGTACCCATAGATTGTCCATTTGCAGCTATGGACCATTTCTTTCACACGGTGTCTATTAAGGGTTCGGTTACGCTTATAGATATGCATGCTGAATCCACCGCTGAAAAAATGGCTATGGGCAGATATCTTGATGGAAAAGTCTCTGCGCTAGTGGGTACGCATACGCATGTTCAAACTGCTGATGAACGCGTATTTCCTAAAGGAACAGGATATATCACGGATGTTGGAATGACCGGACCGCATAATAGCGTCATTGGCATGGAATCGGAAACTGCCATAAAAAGATTTCGGCATCAAACACCATTTTTTTATAAATTAGCAGAAGGTGATTTAAGATTTAATGGTGTGATAATTCGGATTAATACGAAAAATCAGACCACCTCCGAGATAAAACGTTTGAATTTTAACAAGACGGAGTATAATGGAAGCAGAAATCATCAGAGGAAGTGAAGTAAGTAAACGTGTTAAAGAAAAACTTGCTCAGGAAATAAGTAAATTAAAAGCAGGTGGCGTACATCCTGGTCTGGCGGTGGTCTTGGCTGGTGATGATCCTGCTTCGGCAATATATGTACGCAGCAAGGGCAAAGCATGTGAAGAAGTTGGAATTTTTTCCGAAACTTACCGTCTTGAAGCATCTATTACTGAAGAAGAGCTCGTATCTCTGATCGGTAATCTGAACGCGGATAACCGCTTTCATGGAATTCTGGTCCAGCTGCCCCTGCCGGATCACATTTATGAAACCACTATCCTGGAAGCTGTGGATCCTCTCAAAGATGTGGATTGTTTCCATCCGGTCAATGTGGGAAAACTGGTTGCCGGTCGCCCGTATGTTTTACCCTGCACCCCGGCCGGGATAATGGAGCTATTAAATGCCTATAATGTCACACCTGAGGGCAAAAATGCCGTCGTGCTGGGACGCAGTAACATAGTCGGTAAACCAATGGCGAATATGCTGATGCAAAAATCCCGTAACGCCAATGCAACGGTGACTGTCGTACACAGTAAAACGCGCGACATTGCGTCCTTTACCAGGAATGCCGATATTATCATTGCTGCGATCGGGCAAAGCGAATTCATCCAGGCTGATATGGTGAAGGAAGGTGCCGTTATTATAGATGTGGGAATGAACCGGATTCCTGCTGACAATGAGAAAGGGTATCGCCTGACCGGTGATGTTGATTTTGAAGGTGTAAAAACAAAAGCATCAAAAATAACACCCGTCCCGGGTGGGGTCGGACCGATGACAATTGCCATGCTGTTAAAAAATACGGTCGCGGCCGCATTGTATCAAAGCCAGTAAAAACATATGCAGGGGTGAATGATCGAAATAATATTGGTCATAGTAACCAGCCTGGCTATAGCACAGTCTATCATTATTTTCCGTTTGATCGGTTCCTTAAAAGCGACCAACAGGCTTTTGATGGAAGTCCGCCTGTTATTCAAACGAGCCGGTGTGTATTTCGAGCCCGATAAAAAAAGATACGTCGCTGAACATTCCTGCCAGTATTGTAAACATCGCGTTACATATATTCAGATAACGGATGATCTCGGAAGTGATGCCTTTTATTATCGCTGTCGTAAACGGAATCTGGAGATCCACCTTGGTGATACATGTGATGCTTTCCAACGTGATCTGAATTAATAAGAATATGTCCACCCCAAAAGAATATCTTAAACCTGAGATTCTTACCAGAATAAATAACCTCGAACTGCGTGCCAGAATGGTGGTCGAGGGATTTATTACCGGCTTGCATAAAAGTCCGTTTCACGGTTTCAGTGTCGAATTTGCACAACACAGACCCTACAACGTGGGGGATAATCTGCGTTATGTGGATTGGAAGGTATTTGGTAGAACCGATCGGTATTATATAAAGCAATATGAGGAAGAAACCAATGTGAAATCCTATTTGCTTCTGGATTCCAGCCGGTCAATGGCCTTTACCAGCGGAGCAGGCAATAAACTCCTGTATGCAAAATATTTATGTGCTTCATTGGCATATTTGATGATCAATCAGCGGGATGCGGTGGGGCTGACACTTTTCGGAGAGGAGATAAGAAAAATGTTGCCTCCAAGATCAGCCACCAGCTATCTGAAACCAATTTTAACGGAACTGGATCGGGCACAACCTGAGGGCGAAACTGACATATCCGCGATCCTGCATATTCTTGCCGAACGGTTAAAGCGCAGGGGACTCATCATACTTATTTCCGATCTGCTTGATGAGCCAGAAGCGGTTTTGTCAGGATTAAGACATTTCCGGCATGGTCAGCATGAAGTTCTTGTATTTCACATTATGGATCCCGCTGAACTTGAGTTCGATTTTAAAGGGGATGTTGAGTTTGAAGATCTTGAGACGACAGAGAATATCAGAACCTATCCCTTATATATAAAACAGGAGTACCGCTCAGCCTTAAATGAATTTATGCAATATTATAAAAAAAATTTCCGCGATAACCGCATCGATTATCAACTGCTCCGCACCGACGATCCGCTTGACAGGGGATTAATGGAGTATCTGATCAAACGTGCGCGTATGTATTAGGCGAAAATAGTTGATGCATCCATGTATGCAATTGCAGAATATTAGTTGTACCTTTTTTATGAGATACTCATTCCATAACATAATTGAACATCCATGCAGGTATGGATCTGTTTATCAGGTTATTCGAAGATTTCAAGCCCATTTTAAACTCATGCTTAATATGCAGGATCTTTCAGATTCTTTGTCTGTCTTTAAGCATCAGCTGGGTTCTGCAGACACGGGGCGGCGCGTAAGCGCTTTTAAGATTTAATTAATATGTGACCAATCGGGCAGGGTTGCAATTAGTATTGATGAACGATTCCGAGGTCATCAGATATAAAACGAGATTGTCCGGTTAATGTTATCAACGCTAATGAAGATAACCAGGATGTATTTATCGATCTTTTTTGGTCTCTGACCTTTAAATTTTAACCTTGAAATGACTTCCAAAAAATACAAATTAACCTCTCTTGCCGCCTGTGCCGGCTGAGCCAGTAAGTTGAATCCAAAGTTGTTGGATCAGGTGTTGAAAAGTCTGTCGTTTCCTTCAAATCCTGCTGTATTGGTCGATACGAGATATGCTGATGATGCCGGCATTTATAAATTGAACGAAGATACCGCAATGGTCCATTCACTCGATTTTTTTACTCCCATCGTTGATGATCCTTATATCTTTGGTCAGATAGCTGCAGCAAATGCACTAAGTGATATTTATGCAATGGGGGCTAAGCCCCTGAACGCGCTCAATATTATGTGCTTTCCCGATGAAGTGCTTGATCATGAAGTTTTTCAGGCCATTTTACAGGGTGGGATAGATAAAATGCACGAAGCGGGTGTGGTTGTTCTTGGTGGTCATTCCATCAGGGATAATGAATTAAAGTACGGTTTGGCCGTCAATGGAATTGTTCATCCGGAAAAAATAATAACCAATCACAGTCTCCGGCCCGGTGATGTCATTCTGCTTACAAAACCGATCGGCACCGGGATACTGTCGACGGCATTAAAAAATGGAATCTTATCTGAAAAAGATATTTCGGGAGTTATTGACAGTATGAAAATGCTCAATAACCAGGCTGCCGATCTTTTCAGTGCGTTTCAGATCTCTGCCTGTACCGATGTAACCGGCTTCGGCTTACTGGGCCATTTGTGGGAAATGGTGCAAAATACCGGTTTAAGTATCCGTCTCGATATACAGGCGATAAATTTCTTCGAACGTACCATTGAGTTTGCCCGCAACGCGCGTCATATTCCTGGGGGGACCCTCGCAAATATTGAGTATATATTACCTGCTTTGGATACCGGATCCTATCCGGCATGGTATCAACTGGTTCTCTGCGATCCTCAGACATCCGGGGGATTGTTAATCGGTCTGGCGCCTGGTGACAGCCAAAAATTTGTACAGCAGCTTTCCGATTATCCGTTTCCTGTAACGGTCATTGGTAAGGTCGAACAGGGTGCGAATAAGATATTTCTTGTCTGATCTGTTATTTCTGATAATCAATGAACCGGCTGCGTTTCAGAGAGATGATAAATTTACCCAATCGTTCATGAACAGGATACACTCTGGCACCAAATGCCTTCTCAAGCGCAGCGGCGATCATTGCCACATTCTTATGACCATCGATCTCGCGCCAGACAAAAGTTCCGATCTCATCGAGTTTTATTCTGAAATAGGGATCACTTAGCAGCGGTGATAGATATTTTTTCAGGAGCAAAGCCTTGAACTTTGGTCGCTTTAGATTGACCAGGCCGGTATCCGGATGTATTTCCCATTCAATATTTTTTACCGGAATCAAATCCATCAAATTCCGAGAATCGGACTTGCCTGACTTTTTCTTCAACCTTATATCCAGAATTGGGTAGCGGGTGCCCTAAGGACACAGGATAAAATGCACGACTATTGCGTTGCAGTTAAACAGTTACACATAACCCGTAAATCAGAACAATAACCTTATAACCAGCATTATTTACTGGCGTTCTTCATCGGAATTCTGATCAGAATATATGCCAATCCGGCAAATGCCAGCAATCCTAAAAAGAAATTGGGTTCGAACAGTGCAAAATCCGACAATTTAAACGTACTCTCGCTGATATTGACACCGAGTACGATAAAAGCCAATATGACTGCGGTAAGTGCTTCTCCCGCGATGAGGCCGGAAGAGAGCAGCACGCCCACATTTTCAGCCTTGGTTTTCTGTTCCTTCGAGGCATTTTTCTTTTTCATCTGACTTTCAAGGATCCATTTCAGGATGCCGCCGACGAATATAGCGGCTGTCGAATGAAATGGTAAATACATCCCAACCGCAATCAACATGGGCGAAGGTGATTTAATCATAATCAGACCGACCGCGAGAAACATTCCGGCAACCACCAATGGCCAGGCCATTTCACCTCCGACGATCCCTTTCGCCATGAGTGCCATCAACCCGGCTTGTGGTGCGGGCAGTTGTTCACTTCCGATATGATAGACCTGATCCATTGCGATCATAGGCCAGATCAGGAGTAGCGCTGCCACGATCACCCCGATAATTTCTCCCAATTGCATGCGCCACGGTGTTCCGCCCAGGATATGCCCAACTTTGAGATCCTGCATCATATCGCCGGCTATACCCGCGGCACAACAAACCACACCCGCGACACCAAGTACCGCCATGACGCCTTTACTCCCGGTAACTCCGATGGCTACCATCATCAATGCCGCGATCAACAGTGAAGACAGGGTCAGCCCGCTGATCGGATTGTTTGAACTTCCGACCAGTCCAACCAGGTAGCCGGCAACGGCTGCAAACAGAAAACCAAGAATAATCATGGTGATGGTCAACAACAGTGCACCGCCGAACGATTCGCTGAAATAATTGTATAAGAAGTAAAGCGGAATTGCCAGGCCGGCAATCGCGATAAATACTTTTTTAAAGTCGATATCCAGATCAGTACGTAACGTTTTAACGCCGGATTGTTTTGAAGAAGAGATGTCCCGCATTGCTTTTGAAATTCCCGTAGTCAGGGCAGAACGGAGATTATAAAGCGTATAAAAGGCAGCCACGATCATTGTACCGACTGCCAGGGGACGCACCTGTTTCCGCCAGACATCGAGGCAGACATCAACCCAGCTCTGACCACCGGTGACCAGCTCGGACAATGCCGGGCTGAGAAAGATAAAGGCAGGAACAAGAAAAAGCCAGCCGGTGACCGCACCGGCAAATAAAACAGCCGAAACACGCATCCCGACAATGAAGCCGACTCCGACCAGGGCAGGCGAAGCAGCCGGACTTTCCAGCAGAAAACCGCCGCCATAATCGATGTTTTTACCCAGGATCTCAATTTTCGATTTGGCCATTGGAAAAAATTCACGGGTATAATCCTTAATCATGTGTATTCCGTTTGAATTCTTGAATACTTCCCATAAAGCGGCAATACCCATACTGCTGAAAACAAAACCCGCTCCGGTTTGGCCGCCCTGGCCGGCTTTCACAATTTCGGAAGCAGCGACGCTCTCGGGGAAGGGTAGTTCAGCCTCCTGGACGAGAGAACGGCGTAGAATGATCACGAATAATACACCCAACACACCACCAATCAGCATGATGAGCGTGCTTTCCCAATAATGCAGTTCGCTCCAGACTCCGCTTATGACAAAAGCAGGTATGGTAAAAATGGCGCCTGCGATCAGTGCTTCCCCGACAGACGCTGTGGTACGGGCAATGTTTTCCTCTAAAATCGATCCCCGAAATAGTCGCAATGCCGCCATTGCGACCACTGCCGCCGGAAAAGTTGCGGCCACCGTAAGTCCTGCCTTCATCCCCAGGTATGCGTTTGCGGCGCCCAGCACGACCGCCATTAAAACTCCAAGAAGAAGCGCTTTAAAGGTAAGTTCTTTCAGATCAGTCTCAACGGGTACAAAAGGCTTATAATCGCTGTTTTCCATGATTATTCTCCGGAAGCTGGTGATGGTTTGAATAAACACCAAAACTAAATTTTGCCCTCGTAAAAGTCAAGACGTAATCGTTGGTCCGGGCGATTTAAATTCCTTAAAATATCGATATAATCTGTTTATTTGCTTGAGTTTACATTCAGATTAAGATTTGCAATAAAGCGTTCATTTTATTAATTTGAAGCCTTATTTTTTGGGATTGATTGCAGTATTTATGGCGCGCTTTCGACTGCTGATAGAATATGATGGAAGTGCCTATGCCGGCTGGCAGATTCAAAAAGAAGATCCTACTATACAGGGTGAAATTGAAAATGCCCTGGCGATCATTCTGAAGGAAAAGATACCAGTCATCGGCGCGGGACGAACCGATGCCGGGGTGCATGCCAGGGGTCAAAGTGCTCATTTCGATACCAATAAAGTCTTCGATAGCTGGCGTTTGCAGCGTTCTTTGAATGGGATTTTGAAGCGTGATATACGAATAAAAGCATTGGAACCGGTGAACAGTGATTTTCATGCCCGATATTCAGCCAGATCCCGGATCTATCATTATATCATCGCCCGAAAACCTGTCGCGCTGATTCGTCACCATTGCTGGCATATATCAACCGGCCTAGACCTGGTCGCAATGCGCATTGCATCAGAGAAGCTGCTTGGAACCCATGATTTCAGAAGTTTCTGCCGCAGTATGGCAACAGTTTCAAATCACAATTGTTCAATAATCCGGGCGGAGTGGGTAACAGACGAATCTGAATTATTGACTTTTGTAATCGAGGCCAATCGTTTTCTGCATGGAATGGTGAGGACCATTGTCGGCACTCTGGTCGATATCGGCCGCGGGTTATTGACACCGGATGATATTTATGCCATATTAGCAAAAAAAGACAGAACAGCTGCCGCCGAAGCGGCCCCGGCCAGAGGACTTATCCTGCATCAGGTTGTTTATTGATATTGAAAAGGAGATACGATATGAAGTTTTTTATCGACACAGCGAGTATCAAGGAAATTAAAGAGGCCGCAAGTATTGGTGTCCTCGACGGGGTAACCACAAATCCCTCTCTGATATCGAAGGAAGAGGGAAAGCCCGAGGAGATTCTAAAGCAGATCTGTGAAATTGTCGATGGTCCGATCAGCGCTGAGGTGGTTGCATTGGACTGGGAGGGAATGGTCCGCGAAGGCCGCATACTGGCCAAATTACATAAAAATATCGTGGTTAAAATACCGATTACAGGTGAAGGCTTGAAAGCAGTGAAAGCACTCTCTGAAGAAGGTATCCGGACGAATGTCACACTGGTATTTTCTCCGCTTCAGGCACTGCTTGCGGCCCGCGCCGGAGCCGGCTATGTAAGTCCGTTTGTTGGCCGTCTGGATGATATCTCGACCCCCGGCATGGAACTAATTTCTCAAATTGTTCAAATATTTCGAAATTACAGTATTCAGACCGAAGTGATTGTAGCCAGCATCCGCAATCCTATCCATGTAATGGAGGCAGCACTTATGGGTGCCGATATTGCAACGATTCCGTTTAAAGTTATCGAACAACTGGTAAAACATCCGCTAACCGATGTTGGCATAGAGAAATTTCTAAGTGATTGGGAAAAGGTAAAGAACAGATAATTTATGAAAACAATATTGCGCTATTTTTTTGTACTGCTGGCCGGGGCTGTAATTGGCTTGATCCTTTATACGCGGTTCGGATTAACCGAATCATCAGAGATTAAAAATGATGATAGTTTGTTTGTGGAAAACGCCTATAGTGCCGATCAAACCCTTGCGATGGCTAACCAGGAGATATTTTCCAGTCGTCAGAACACCATCACACGGGCAGTTGAGCGAATTGCACCTGCAGCGGTCAGTGTGAACGTCATGCAGGTCCGGGAATATACACGGAGAAGCCCCTTTTATTCTCGTGATCCTTTATTGCGAGAGTTTTTCCCTGAATTTTTTAAAGATCAGAAACTCCGGCAGGAAATCAAATCAATGGGTACCGGCTTCATAATTTCCGAAGATGGGTACATTCTCACCAACGAACATGTCGTTGGCGAGGCAACAGAGATCGTAATTACAATGACGAATGGCAAAAAAGCCGATGCAGAAATTATCGGACGGGATCCTACGACAGACGTCACCTTATTAAAAATTGATATGAACGGATTACCTTATCTGTCACTCGGTAATTCCGATCAGGTTATACTCGGCGAATGGGCGATCGCAGTCGGCAATCCTTTTGGGTTGTTTGAGATCAACAACCGTGCCACCGTTACAGTGGGTGTGATCAGTGCCCTTGACCGTGATTTTGGTGAAATGGATGGCAGGATATATCTGGATATGATCCAGACCGATGCGTCAATTAACCATGGGAATAGTGGTGGGCCACTCTGTAACGCTCTAGGAGAGGTTATCGGAATGAACACGTTTATATATACGGCCAGTCGCTACAATGACGGATCGGTTGGGATCGGCTTCGCAATTCCGATAAACCGGATAAAAAGTCTGCTTGATGATCTAAAAAAATTTCGTAAAATCGATCGGGATTTCTGGATCGGTGTGCGTGTCCAGAATCTGAATGATGTCATTCTGCGTGAGATGAACTACGAGAGCAATGAAGGCGTTATTATCGTACATATCGACCGCGGTTCGCCTGCCGAGAAGGCCGGCTTAAAACTGGGTGACATCATAACCCTGATCGGTACGACCAAGATCTCCAGTGATAAGGATATTGCCTCGGCTGTTTACGAAACAGACTTGCGCGTCGGGGATACGTTGAAATTTGTAATCTGGCGTGATGGTAAGGTTTTGGAACGTGTACTTAAATTGGAAAGTATAAAGGCGAGTCGTTGATGATAGACCGGTATACACTGCCTGAGATAGCAGAGATTTGGGCCGACGAAAACCGTTTTTCTATCTGGCTGCAGATTGAGATTCTTGCCTGTGAGGCACAGCATGAGCTGGGGCATATTCCCGATTCAGCTTTGAATAATATTAAAAGTAAGGCAAAATTTGAAGTGCAGCGAATTTTGGAAATCGAGGAAGAAGTTAAGCATGATGTAATTGCTTTTCTAACCAATGTCGCAGAACATGTAGGCGATGATGCCCGTTATATCCATTATGGTATGACTTCGTCGGATGTGCTCGATACGGCCCTGGCAGTTCAAATGGTGCAGGCTGGAGAACTGATCCGCGGCGCTTTACAGGAACTGATTGCCGTGCTTAAGGACCGGGCGCAGGAAACAAAACATATGGTCATGATCGGGCGATCCCACGGCGTGCATGCTGAACCGATTACATTTGGAATTAAGCTGGCTGTCTGGTATGATGAAATGAGGCGTCAGCTGCAGCGGCTGAATGATGCCATCGCCAACGTCAGAGTAGGGCAGATCTCAGGAGCGGTGGGAACATATGATCATATCAGCCCACAGGTGCAGGAATATGTTTGTAACAAACTTGGATTAACTTCCGCCCGGATCTCGACCCAGATTTTACAACGTGACCGCCATGCCCACTATGTAAACACACTGGCGCTCATTGGCGCGAGTTTGGAAAAGATATCCACCGAAATCCGACATCTGCAACGGACCGAAGTTCTCGAGGCCAGTGAATATTTTACCAAGGGGCAGAAGGGATCTTCAGCGATGCCGCATAAAAAAAATCCGATCATATCCGAGCGTATCAGCGGCATGGCAAGATTGCTACGTGGAAATGCCCTCGCTGCGCTGGAAAATGTACCCCTGTGGCATGAACGGGATATTTCGCACTCATCAGTCGAACGGGTCATCTTACCTGATTCCACCATAATACTGTATTATATGCTGAAAAAAACCATCGGATTGATTGCTCATCTGGAACTATATCCCGAACGGATGCTCGATAATATCGAAATGACCAAGGGGCTGATTTTTTCACAAGCTATCCTGCTGGCACTGACCAGCAAGGGTGTCAGCCGGGAAGATGCATATCGCCTTGTGCAGCGCAATGCCATGCGGGTATGGAAAGAAAGAATTCAATTCCAAACAGCGCTTGAGGAAGATCATGAACTTGCGAGAAAAATAAATTCGGAAGAATTGAATGAAATTTTCAATCTGGAGAACCGACTCAAGCATGTAAATTATATTTTCAAGCAGGTGGGACTAGACTAAGGGAGAGAGATATTGGGTACCCATAAAGTATTAATCGATTATGGAAACAAAAAATTGCTGGAGGGGGAAACGGAAGATCAGTTGATACAGTCCTTTACCGATAATATACTCTCACGTGATGGCAAAAAAACGGGTCGAGTAAAAGGTAAAGGTGTACTGAATAATGCCATTTCCACCTATATTTTTGAGTATCTGGAAAGTTATCATGTCGCAACCTATTTTTCAGAAAGGCTGAACGACCGGGAGATGCTGGTAAAAAGGGTTAAATCGATTCCTGTCGATGTGGTCGTGCGAAATATAGCAACCGGTTCAACGGCTCGACAGTTTGGACTGAAAGACCGTACAGAACTGGAATCACCGTTTATAGAATACTATTATAACGCAGAATTTGGGAAATATCCTTTGATTAATGAATCACATATTCATGCTCTAAATCTGGCAGAATCCGATGATATACGCAATATGTCGATGGAAATAACCAAGTCAAATGCCGTTCTGAAGCCATTTTTTGAAAGGCGTAATATAAAACTGGTAGAATTTATGATTCAATTTGGTGTCTATAATGGCAAAGTTGTGATTGCAGGGGAGTTTAATCCCGATACATGCCGTTTATGGGATGCCGAAACCAATGAGATTCTGGACCGTGACAGATTCACCAGGAACGGCGACAAGATTTCAAGGGTCTATCGGGAAGTATATGACCGGCTTATAGGCATGGGGTAGACGATGATTGCCCGCAATGGTTACGGTATAATTATAACCGCGTTCGTCATCGTACTGGCGCTGGTTGTTTTGTATGTTGTTGTTCCCGTTATGATTCTGGGAATTTTGACCCTATTTATGGCTGTTCTGGCAATATTCAATCTATTTTTCTTCAGGGATCCGGAACGAAATATACCGTCCGGAAAGAACCTGATCTTATCACCGGCAGACGGTACAGTAATAAAGATCGATGAAATTGAGGAACACGAATATTTTAAAACCAGAGTGCAGCGGCTCAGTATCTTTCTCTCTGTATTTAACGTCCACATCAACCGTATACCGGTTTCCGGCACAATTGACTTTTACCGCTATAAAAAGGGGAAATTTGTTGCCGCATTCGATCACAAGGCCTCGGAAGAAAATGAGCAGTCGATTATCGGTATCGATTCCCACGGGAAGCACATTCTGTTTGCATTGATAGCGGGTGTCATAGCCCGGAGAATTATCACGACTGTTAAGGCGGGCGATCAGGTTATTGCCGGAGAGCGTTGCGGGCTGATTCGTTATGGTTCACGTGTAGATATGTATTTCCCTCCGAATGTCAATATACGGGTCAGGCTCAAGGATAAGGTCAAAGGTGGTGAAACCATTATTGGGGAATTTAACTAATATGGTGAAAGTATCACGCAGTATCGTTCCCAGTTTTTTCACCGTGGGTAATATGTTTTGTGGATTCTACTCCGTTATCTCTGCATTAAACGGTAACTTTGTGTTATCCGCATGGATGATTTTTGCCGGTGCGTTTTTAGATTTGATGGATGGTAAAGTCGCACGGTTTACCAGATCTTCCAGCAAATTCGGTGTGGAGTATGATTCCTTGGCAGATGTAATATCATTTGGATTCGCTCCGTCCTTTCTGATCTATATGGTTTTCGGTCAGAGTATGGGTGTTATTGGTATATTTATAAGCTTTCTGCCTCTTTTATTTGGCAGTATCAGGCTTGCCCGATTTAATGTCAAACTCGACGGTTTTAATAAGGATTTTTTTAGCGGCCTGCCTATACCTATCGCCGCTTTGACCCTGTCGAGTTTTGTAATATTTTCCGATTATTTTTTTGCCATACCGGCAAAATTTCCAAAAACTATGATTATTCTGATTTTATTCGTCTCCATCCTGATGGTTAGCAATGTCCGCTACGAGGTCGCTCCAAATCTGAATTTTAAAGGACCTTGGAGGGATAAAATAAAAGTGTTTTTAGCAATGGCCGGTGGGATATTGCTGATAATCTTTCCGCAGGAAGTACTGTTCCCCCTCATGATTCTATATATCCTCAGCGGTCTTGTCGGAGTCCTTGTTCGTCTTGGTGCGGCTCCGGCACAACTTAAAAAAGAACAGGATAACTTGAGTTGAAAGCAAAAATTAAAGTCTATCTGAAGTCGGGCATTCTTGATCCGCAGGGAAAAGCGGTCTTGCACGCAATTAACGATCTGAAGTACTCTGACGTAAATGATGTACGTATCGGCAAATATATTGAAATAACTTTCAATGATGGTAAACCTGAACAATTACGGAAAGAAGCGGAAGAAATATGCTCAAAGCTGCTGGCAAATCCGGTAATGGAAAATTTTGAAATTGAATATGAGGAATAAGTTTGAAAGCTGCGGTAATTGTTTTTCCTGGATCAAATTGTGATCATGATGTCTATATACCGTTCAAGAAAACATTGAACATCGATACGGATTTTATTTGGCATAAAACGGCCGATCTCCGCAATTATGATATCATCGTGCTGCCAGGCGGATTTTCATATGGTGATTATTTGCGATGCGGTGCAATCGCACGTTTCTCGCCGGTTATGAAAGAAGTTGTCACCCAGGCAAAAAAAGGTATAAAAATTATCGGTATCTGTAACGGCTTTCAAATCCTTACCGAATCGCAACTCCTGCCCGGGGTACTACTTAAGAACACAAATCAGAAATTTATATGTAAAACCGTACATTTGAGAGTTGAAAACAACAACACCATATTTACACATAAATGTAATGCTCAAGAGGTGCTGAAGATCCCGATTGCCCATGGTGAAGGCAATTATTATTGTGATGCGGAAACTCTTGAAGAATTGAAAAACCATCAGCAAATCGTCTTTCGTTATTGCGATTCGGGAGGCCGAATTGCCCCGGAATGTAATCCGAATGGATCAATTGAGAATATCGCCGGTATAATCAATCGTAGCGGTAATGTCCTGGGTATGATGCCGCATCCTGAAAGACGTTCAGATCGGATTCTCGGACATGCGGACGGATTGAAGATATTGGGTTCCATAATTGAAAGATTCGTAAGGAATTAACCAATGCGCAGGAAAAGTCTTTCATTTATTATATTTATTATTATTATTGGGGCACTCATAGGTACGGCAATTGGCGAGGTTCTTGGGCTGATTCTTCCCACCGGAGTGGTAAAAGACTTTTTCCTAAAATCCGCGACCGCAAGTGTCGGGCCTGCGACCTTGAATATTATTTTGATTACACTTACATTAGGCTTCACATTTAAGATAAATATCACCGGCGTAATCGGTATATTGATTGCCGCATATGCCTTACGCTGGATAGATTGAATGTTATTTTGAAAGGATAATACCATGTTTGGTATCGGTACGACAGAACTAATAATTATTATGTTTATCATTCTGCTGGTATTTGGAGCTAAAAAACTTCCTGAACTTGCACAGGGATTAGGCAAGGGCATCCGGGAATTCAAACGTGCCAGTAATGAATTCCAGGATGAATTGAAATCAAGTGTAGAACCGGCCCCGCCTAAAAAAGATGAATCCAAAGAAGAAAAAAACGCCGGTTAAGCAATCTCTAAGTGAGACGGTCACAGCGATTCGTAAGGGTAATCTGGATCCTGTTGCCCATGTTGAATCGTTTCTGTCAGAAATAAAAGAACACGCTGCCCTAAATAGTTTCGTCACCGTTTGTGAGAATGAAAGTCTCGCAAAAGCGGAATTATTGTCTCAAAAAATTAAGCAGGGAGTACCGACAGGTCGTTTGAGCGGGACGGTAATTGCGATCAAAGATAATATAAATCTCACCGGATATCCTACAACCTGTGCTTCACGTATCCTTAACTCTTATATATCGCCCTATACCGCCACAACTGTAAAACGGATGCAGGCAGAAGATGCGATTATTATCGGCAAAACCAATATGGATGAGTTTGCCATGGGATCGTCCACTGAAAACTCTGTTTATGGTCCGGCGGCAAATCCGTATGACACCCGGCGTGTCCCCGGCGGTTCCAGTGGTGGCTCAGCCGTGGCTGTGGCAGCCGGGATGGCTCAGGCAGCGCTCGGGAGCGATACCGGTGGTTCCATAAGACAACCTGCTGCATTTACGGGCCTAACCGGAATCAAACCTACCTATGGCAGGGTTTCACGCTACGGACTGGTCGCATTTGCCTCATCCTTCGACCAGATAGGACCACTGACGCATACTGTTGCCGATGCAGCCCTGCTATTACAGGTGATATCCGGGTACGATAGACACGACTCGACATCTGCAAATGTTGGAGTGCCCGACTACCTCCAATCCCTGGAGCAGGAACCGGATGCTCTGCGCATCGGTGTGCCCGGTAAATTTTTTAAAACCGGCCTGAGTAAAGATATAAGCGATCGGATCAATGAACTGGTTAAAAAACTGGAATCCGATGGACTCACAGTTATCGACATTGATCTGCCACATGCCGAATTCGGCATAGCAGCATATTACATTCTTGCAACAGCTGAGGCCAGTTCAAATCTGGCAAGATATGACGGCATCAAGTACGGATACAGGGCCAAAGGTGCCGAAGATCTGACCGAAAGTTACCAAAAAACGCGCCATGAGGGATTCGGTGATGAAGTCAAAAGACGTATAATGCTTGGTACTTATGTCCTGTCTGCAGGCTACTATGATGCATACTACCGTAAAGCCCAGCAAGTTCGACAGCTTATCCGCAACGATTTTGACGCCATATACAGGACGATTGATTGCATTGTTTTGCCAACCACACCGACCACCGCTTTCAAAATAGGTGAAAAGCTGGATAATCCGCTCGAAATGTACCTTTCCGATATTTATACCGTGCTGTCAAACCTGGCCGGCAACTGTTCCATGAGCATCAACTGTGGAGAAGACCAGGTCAATTTACCCATTGGTCTGCAGATAATGGCTGATGCTTTTCAGGAAGAAAAAATGCTGCGCCTTGCATACTATATTGAAAAAAATCTGGTTTAAATCGAGCTATGTCTGATTTTGAAGCCATTATAGGATTGGAAGTCCATGCCCAGTTGCTGACCGAGACAAAAATATTCTGCAATTGCCGAAACATATTCGGTTCGGCTCCAAACTTAAATACTTGCCCGGTATGCCTCGGTCTGCCGGGTGCACTGCCGGTTTTAAATCGTCGTGCGTTGGAATACGGCATAAAAATGGGTTTGGCCACAAATTGTGATATCGCAACGCGCAGTATTTTTGCCCGCAAAAATTATTTTTACCCGGATTTACCAAAGGGATACCAGATATCACAGTATGATCAACCGATTTGCAGTAACGGCTGGCTGATTATCGAATTCGAAGGCTATCAGCGCAAGATCGGGATAAACCGGATTCATCTCGAAGAAGATGCGGGGAAAAGTGTGCACGATGAGCAGTATGTGGCAGCCGATACCTCGCTGATCGACTTAAACCGGTGCGGTACACCTTTGATTGAGATTGTGTCTGAACCGGATATACGGCATCCGGGCGAGGCTGTTGCCTATCTTAAATTATTACGTCAGATTTTACAATATCTGAACATTTGTGACGGCAATATGGAGGAGGGAAGCCTGCGCTGTGACGCGAATATCTCCCTGCGCAAAACCGGAACAAATACACTGGGTACAAAAACCGAATTAAAAAATATGAATTCTTTCCGCAATGTTGAACGGGCGATTATATTCGAGATCAACCGGCAGCAGAATATACTGTTGGATGGCGGTAATGTGGAGCAAGCGACACTATTATGGGATGCCGACCTGAACGAAGCACGCATTATGCGCACTAAAGAAGAAGCACATGATTATCGTTACTTCCCTGAACCGGATCTTGTCCCCTTCGAAGTATCCGATGTCCATATTGCCGATCTGAAGGCATCTCTGCCTGAACTACCCCAGAATCGGAAATCCCGTTTTCAGGAACAATATCAATTACCCGAGTACGATGCAGATATTCTGACTGCAACCAGAGAGCTTGCTGATTATTTTGAAGAGGTTGTTCAGGAACTTAATCAGCCAAAACTGGTAAGTAATTGGATAATGGGTGAAATTCTGCGCTGGATAAATGAGAACAACAGCGATATCACCCGGTTTCCTATTCAGCCAGTACATATGGCAGAGCTGTTGAACCTCCTTGCACAGAATGAAATCAACAGCAATGCGGCAAAGAAAATATTTCAGCATATGCTAAAAAGCGAGGATACGCCGGCACAATTAGTAGACAGGTTGAAACTCAGACAGGTATCCGATGAAGGATATATTGAACAGATCATCGAACAGATTCTGAAAGATCATCCGGCGGAAGTCGCAGCATACAGAAACGGTAAAGACAAACTGATCGGCTTTTTTGTGGGGCAGGTAATGCGCGCATCAAAAGGTCAGGCAAATCCTCAGATTCTTACCGAGTTACTGAAGAATAAATTGCTTCAATAAAAATCTAAAGTATTGAATTGAATATTTTGGAAGTTTTGCATGAGATTGCTGTGGATTTGGGGTTCAATAAGTCTGATGTCCATCTCATACGCTCAGATCCTTCCGGATACGATTTCAGCCTTCTCGGTAGCGCCGAATATTCTGCCGCTTCGTGATTGGAAAAAATTTTCCTATCATGATTTTCAATCTAGTTTCCCGGATGCAAAACTGAGTCTGAAACATTTTTATGAGCCGCCGGTAATCCCTGACAATCCGTTCTTGATTGATATGCGCGGCCATCCCATGTATACACCAAGGTTTGTATCGGATGAATTGAATCTGATCATGAACAGGCCACGTGATAACGCCTTTGTTCCGATCCTCGGCGTCGCATTTCTCGCTTTGCAATTGGCGCAAAAGCACCTGCTGCTGACTGAAAAAAAGGAAATTCAGCCCGGAGATCTCGCTCAGGTGCCCGAAGGATTACCCATTCTCTGTTTGTTATGGAAAAATTATCCCCGTACCGCCGGTGAACTTTATCAGGATTCCACGCTCAGTGCACGCTATACGATGCTCACGCTGCAGAATCTCCTTTCCGAAATGACCGAGAACAAATTGGTAAGACAGAGAGAAATCGATAATAGCCCGCTGGAATATTATCCAGCGCTCAGCTGCAGCAAGTATTCTGATCTAGTAGACCGTGGTCTGGCTGATTCGACACTTACCCGGGAGCAACACGCGATCTTGAAGGATCTTAGAAATTCTCCTTTGCTTATCGAAATAAGTCTGTCTCCGGATAGAAAGAGCCATTGATAATTTAGCTGGTTCTTTACAAATTACCCCTGTAAAATCAGAAAACTCTGACCAATTATGGCCGGGAAACGCTTTAAGATAATCGTTCATGGCGGGGCATGGAACATTCCTGCAGAAGTACATGATAGCCATATTCATGGTATCGAACGTGCTCTAAATGAGGGCTTGTCATGTTTGCGCGACGGATCCGATGCGATTTCAGCTGTGATCCGGGCAGTTATCGCCATGGAGAATGATCCGACATTTGATGCCGGACAAGGCTCTTTTCTGAATCTAAACGGCGAAGTTGAAATGGACGCCATGATCATGGATGGTAAAGACCTGAGCTTTGGAGCCGTTGCGGCAATCCAGAACGTTCAGAATCCTATCCTGGCGGCAAATGCGGTAAGATTGCAGAGTGATCACTGTTTCCTTGCAGGAAACGGTGCAACGCAATTTGCCCATAAACATGATATTCCTTACTGGCCGACTGAGAATTTACTGATCGGTAGAGAACTTGAACGATATCAGCGACTTAAATTAAAGAAAAATTATAAAACACGTGACTTTTTCGATCAGGTATGCGGTGATACGGTCGGAGCGGTGGCTATCGATACCACGGGAAACGTTGCTGCCGCAACATCTACCGGCGGAACACCGAATAAACTTCCCGGTCGTGTCGGCGACAGCCCGGTAATTGGCGCTGGTACCTTTGCCGACAACCAAAGCGGAGGTGTTTCTTCAACCGGTTGGGGGGAATCGATTATGAAAGTCTTATTGGCCAAAACAACCTGTAATTTCATGGCGTCCGGACAGGATGCACAAAGGGCGGCAGAATCTGCCATTCAACAGCTCGCCAAGCGGGTGGGCGGTCTCGGTGGGATTGTGTGTATCGACGCAGGCGGTGAACATGGATATGCCTACAATACGCCATATATGGCTAGAGGTATTGCCGATCAATCCGGGATCCAACATATCGGAATTTGAGATGAGAAAAATAAAAGGCTTTATACAGTTGAGCCGTCCGGTAAACTTACTGATTGCCTTTGCATCTGTCATGATAGCGGCGGCAGTAACCGGAACTCTCCAGCCGTTGTGGCGGGTTGTCTTGGCTTCTGTTACAGCGACATTCGTTACCAGCGGAGCAAATGTGATTAATGATTATTTCGACTATGATATAGACAAAATCAATAAACCCCTCCGACCAATCCCTGCCGGAATTATTTCCAGGTCTGAGGCTCTGACCTGCAGTATAACTTCCTTTATCTGCGCCTGGATTTTAGCCTGGTTTCTGGGACCAGTGATGTTTTTGATTGCTTTCGGAATTGGGATACTGCTGATCGTTTACAGCTGGTGGCTGAAGCGCACGATTATTCTGGGTAATCTGACGGTCAGTATTGCAACCGCGATGGCATTTGTTTTTGGTGGGATGGCAGTCAATCGGCCTGCCGCCACATTTTTTCCCGCTAGTTTTGCCTTTCTTTTCCACTTTGGACGTGAAATCTTAAAAGACCTGCAGGATGTCGAGGGTGATCAGCAACATCAGGCAATCACTTTTTCGGTCAGATTCGGACGGCGGGCATCGTTGATATTTATTACGGTTATTTTCGCAGTGTTGCTCATCTGGACTATAATTCCTTATATTATCGATGTTTACGGCCGCTCATATTTACTGATTATTTTACTTGGCGTTTACCCGGTCATTCTTTATGTTATATACGGGAGTTGGAAATACCCGCAGCCCGGAAGGCTGGGAATATTGAGTAATTTGTTGAAGGCAGATATGCTTGTGGGTCTCCTGGCGATATATTTTGGATAAGAAATGTTATCTCTCCTAAAAAATCTCGATCAATTTGAAATCATTCTGGCATCTGAATCACCGCGCCGGTATGAATTATTAAAAATGATCGGATTGGAGTTTAAAGTACGTCCAAGTCACATACATGAAGCTTACAAAAATGGATTATCCCCGGTAGATTATGCATTGAAAAATGCCCGTCTGAAAGGGATGACCATTGCGGAGAAATATCCCGCAGCTTTGATCATTTCAGCTGACACAATTGTTACCCTTAACGAGGAAGTGCTTGAGAAACCACATGATGAAAAACATGCATATGATATCCTGAAAAAATTAAGTGGTCATACCCATCAGGTGATTACAGGCTTTGGATTAATAAAAAAAGATCACGACGTAGCTGTTTTTGATCATGAAGTAACCAGCGTAACATTCAGAAATTTATCTCAGGACGAGATTTATGCCTATATCAATACCGGTGAACCTTTTGACAAAGCAGGTGGATACGGCGCTCAGGGGTATGGAGCATTGTTGATAAAACAGGTTAATGGCTGTTTCTTCAACGTCGTCGGATTACCGCTGGCAAAGTTTTATTCCAGATTAAACAGAATATTATTAAATGAATGAATACGCATGGAAAAAAGGTATAAAATATTAGTCGTTGATGACGATCCGAATATAGCCAAACTTATCCGGTTTTATCTTGATAAGGAGAAGTATGAGATCGAAACGGTCGCCGACAGCAGAGCAGGCATCCAATTGATGAGGGACGGTGGATACGATGTACTTTTGCTGGATATGCAAATGCCCCACATGGATGGAATAACGTTTATCGATTCAATCACCCGGCTGCCTGCGTTTGATACCCTGATCATCGTAATAACCGCCCACGATCCCGATGACAAAATGATATCCGTATTTGAAAACAAAGCCTTCGATTATATTCAAAAACCCTTCACCGCCAACCGTCTGCGTTTCACGGTTCAAAATGCATTGAAGCATAAAGCCCTGCAGTTAAAATATACACAACTTATTGAATCGGTCATCAAGGAATGAAAATTATAACGGATTTTCTTGTTATCGGAAGTGGTATTGCCGGTCTGAGCTTCGCCTTGAAAGTTGCCGAATACGGTGAAGTTATTATCGTTACCAAGAAGCAGGATAAAGAATCGAATACCAACTATGCGCAGGGTGGTATTGCATCAGTCATCGATCGAACGGATTCGTTTGAATCGCACATTCAGGATACGTTAAAAGCCGGATCAGGTCTCTGCCATGAGGAAGCGGTTAAATTCATGGTATCTAAAGGTCCCAAAGCAATTCGGAATTTGATGAAAATTGGTGTAGATTTTTCGAAAACAAATAAAGGCAAACTGGAACTGGGGCGGGAAGGGGGGCACAGCCGGGACCGGATTGTTCATGCCCGTGATTTCACCGGCCAGGAAATAGAGCGGGCGCTTCTTTACAATATTAAACAGCATCCCAAAATCAAGGTTCTGGAAAATCATATCGCAATCGATCTGATCACCGAGCACCAGACCCCCGGCAGGGACTTCAGTCGGGGTGTCCATTGCTGGGGCATTTACGCGCTGGATACAAAAAAGAACCAGGTAAAAACTATTTTAGCCTCCGCAACCATGCTGGCCACCGGTGGATCGGGCCAGGTTTATCTGCATACGTCCAATCCGGCAATTGCCACCGGCGATGGGGTTGCAATGGCTTATCGGGCCGGGGTGAAAATTGCAAACCTGGAATTTATGCAGTTTCATCCGACAACGCTGTTTAGTCCTGGTAATAAAACGTTTCTCATCTCAGAAGTACTACGTGGGTATGGTGCCATTTTGCGTGATAAAAAAGGCAGGGCGTTTATGAAAAATTATCACGAAATGCGTGATTTAGCCCCGCGTGATGTAGTCGCCCGAGCCATTGACAGTGAGATGAAGAAAAGCGGTGAACCATGTGTTTTCCTCGATCTTACCCATAAAAATAGTCAGGAAACCAAAGAAAAATTCCCAACAATCTATCGGGAATGCCTGAAGGCGAAAATTGATATAACCAGCGAATGGATTCCCGTCGTACCAGCAGCGCATTATATGTGTGGTGGCGTGGTTGTGGATTTCAAAGGCTGCACCAATATCGAACGTTTGTATGCCTGTGGTGAAGTTGCCTTCACCGGCGTACATGGTGCGAATCGTCTGGCCAGCAACTCGCTCCTCGAAGCGGTAGTGTTTTCAAGTTTTGCAGTGAAATCGGCGGCAAAAAAACGCAAGGATTTAAAATCTACGCTTCCGGAAATTTTGCCATGGAATGACGAAGGTACCTTCAACCACGATGAATGGATTTATTTATTTCATGACCGTCAGGTAATTAATAGTCTTATGTGGGATTATGTCGGTATCGTTCGCTCCAGTTTTCGTCTTGCCCGTGCGTGGCGAAGATTACAGGTGATTGCGGAAGAGGTTGAGGAATTTTACCGTCGCACTCCGGTAACCAATGATCTGATTGAGCTACGTAATATCTCTACCGTGGCAAGGTTGATCATTCAATGTGCTATGACGAGAAAAGAAAGTCGTGGCTTGCATTATATGAGCGATTATCCAAATCGTGACGATAAATTCTGGAAGCACGACACGTTAATTTCACTACCCGTTGCATAATGGAACTAATTCTCAGTCTGATCGGCTTAACGCTTTCGTTCTTTTTCGCCGGATCAGAGACTGCATTTGTAAGCACCAATAAATTCAGATTTGAGATTTGGCTGCGCCGGCAGATCAAATCTGCCCTGGTCGCCAAACCTTATTTCAAAAAACCGGATATTTTTCTATCAACGACTCTGGTTGGTAATAATATCGCAAATATCATGGCAAGTTCCTATGCGACAGTCTACCTGATTGCGTATCTGAATGAGGGGATCTCCTGGTTGCTGATTACACTGGTCATCTTGCTGTTTGGTGAGATCGTTCCCAAAGTAATCTTCCGTACCCATGCCCATAGTCTGATACTTCATATCATCTATGTGATTCGTTTTTTTCATTTTTTGTTTAAACCGGTTATTGCGATTGCTAAAAGAGTTACCAATCTTTCGCTCAAGCTGATGAAAATTGACCGGCATGAGGAGAAGTATCTGCTCGACAAAAATGAAATTACGGTATTGCTTAAAGAAGCAAAAATTTCGGGTCTTGTGGACGAAAGTGAACATAAAATCATTTCCCGCGTTCTGGATTTGTCCAGAAAACTGGTCCGGGAAGCCATGATACCAAGAATCTCGATCAATGCCATCGATTTTAGTGATGGACTAGCCGGTCTTAAGAAAATGATCACCATAACGGGAAATACAAAGATTCCCATTTACGAAGGTTCTATCGATAATATTATCGGTGTGGCTTTTCTTTATGATTTATTCCTTCAGCCAGATAATCTGCGTGATATCATGCGCTCTGTAATCTATACGCCGGAGAATAAAAAATGCAATGAACTGCTGCATGAATTCAAAGAATCAAATAGCAGTATAGCCGTCGTAATTGATGAATATGGCGGTACAGCCGGCATCGTCACACTCGAAGATCTGATGGAGGAGCTTTTTGGAGAAATCGATGAGTTTTCGTCTGATACAATTACACCCATACGTGCACTGAATAAAAACACATTCCTGGCGGATGCCCGGGAAACTGTTGAAGGTATTAATGACCAGCTTGATCTTGAAATTCCGGCCGGTAATTATGAGACCCTGGCCGGATTTATTACGACCAAACTTGGATATATACCTAAAACCAGTGAAAAACTGACCATTGGAAAAGCGCGGATCATCATCACCAAATCAAGCCGTAAACGAATCGAACAAGTCAGGATTGTAAAGACGAAATAATCCATTTTTAACAAAAAGCTAATATGATTCTAACTGCAATCTAACATAAATTTTTTACTTTACCGGATTCTTCACTGATCAGGGAAAGGATATATGTCTAAAGGAAGGATTTTGGTTGTCGAAGACGAGCCGGAAATCCTTGATCTGGTTAAATATAACCTCGAAAAAGAAGGATATGAGGTTTTTCCGGTCATAACCGGCGAGGAGGCGCTGCAAATCGCAAGGAAAGTCCGGCCCGATTTGATTTTCCTCGACCTCATGCTGCCCGGGGTCGACGGCCTGGAAGTATGTAGAATACTTAAGAATGAAACGGATACTGCTGATATTCCGATCATCATGCTCACCGCCAGGGGGGAAGAAAGCGACGTGGTAACAGGTCTGGAAATCGGGGCGGATGATTACATATCAAAACCATTCAGTCCAAAGGTATTGATCGCCCGTGCAAGAGCGATCATGCGCCGTAAAAAACAGGCTACAACGATTGACACATCAAAAAAACCGATTCGGATTCACGATTTTTTTATCGATCCGGGAAGATATATAGTCACTTACCAGGATGTGCAGATCAACCTGACATATACCGAATTCAATCTTCTGCAACTCTTGGCAGAAAGACCGGGATGGGTATTTACCCGCTTTCAGATCGTTGATGCCCTGCGAGGTGAAGATTACCCGGTTACTGAACGATCTGTCGATGTACAGGTCGTCGGGCTCCGAAAAAAACTCGGAAAAGGGGGCGATTTTATTGAAACAGTCCGTGGTGTAGGTTACCGCTTTCGGGAATAATTATGGCCCATCGTCGCCTGTTGTGGCAGCTTTTTCCGTCTTTTCTGCTGATTACTTTCTCCGCGGTCATCGTCATTATATTTTATTCCTATTTTATTATTGGTGAAATATATCTGCAGGGCAAATCAAGTGATCTGGAATCGCGTATTGAGCTTGTCGAAAATCAGATCTTATCTCTGCTGGTCGGGAACGAATTCGCAAAAATGGACTCTCTGTGTAAAGACATCGGTAAACGCAGCCAGACAAGATTTACGGTTATTTTAAGCAATGGCGTTGTGGTGGCGGATTCCGATAAAAATCCCGTACTCATGGATAACCACCTATCAAGACCGGAAATTAAGCAATGCTTCGATGACGACACCGGTACTTCTGTCCGCTACAGTCAGACCCTGAATACCGAATTTATCTATGTCGCAAAACATATAACCCGCAAATCTCAGACTCTTTGTGTAATCCGGTCCTCTGTTCCGCTTACTTTTCTCGGCAAGACTTTACAGGTTTTCAAGAACAGGTTTCTGACTGCCGGTTTACTGATTACCGCCATTATTGCCCTGGTCAGCCTACTGGTATCAAGAAATATCAGCAAGCCGCTTGAGACAATGCTTCGTGGAATTGAACGCTTTTCGGAAGGAGAACTTTCATTCAGGTTAACCAGATCCGGTTCTTTTGAAATGGCCCGGCTAACCGATGCATTAAATCAAATGGCAGCACAGCTGGACGAAAAAATTAAGGCTATTGTTCGTGGAAAAAATGAGCTGCAGGCCGTCTTGGAGGGAATGATTGAAAGTGTCCTGGCACTCGATACCGAAAGAAGAATTATCAATATCAATCAGGCTGCCGCGAGACTTTTTCAGCTTGACGCCAACAAGGTGATCGGTAATAAAATCGACCAACTTATCCAAAATGAGGAATTGCATTCAATCATCGGTAAGATCCTGATGGGTACTACTCCCGTGGAATCAGAGATCATTATCAGCCAGAAGACGGAATTCCACCTTCAGATACAAGGTTCAGTGATCCGGGATGCACAGGATCAGGTTATCGGGGCGGTCATCGTTCTGAACGATGTTACCCGTTTGCGCAGACTTGAAAAAGTACGGCAGGATTTCGTTGCCAATGTATCGCATGAAATCCGAACCCCCCTCACATCGATCAAGGGATTTGCCGAAACGCTTCTGAGTGGTGCGATAGAAGATCCCGAAACCGCTCGGGGATTTGTACAGATAATCAGTAATCAATCCAACCGTCTGAATGCCATTATCGAAGATTTACTGATTTTAGCCCGATTGGAGGAGGAAGATAACCGGACGTTTCTTAAATTCAAGACATACCGAGTAAACAAGGTAATTCGAGATGCAATCAAACTGTGCAAGCCAAAAGCAGATACGAATGATATTTTGCTGGAATTCAAGCCGGAAAATGATATCTCGACCAGGATGATTCCGGATCTTGTGGAGCAGGCGTTGGTAAATCTTATTGATAATGCGATAAAATACAGTCCCAAACATAGTACGGTTTTGATTGGAATACAAAGCAGAGGGGAAATGATCCGGATATCGGTTGCCGACCACGGTCCGGGTATTCACATGAAGCACTTACCCCGCTTATTTGAAAGATTTTACCGGGTGGATAAGGCACGAAGCAGGAAGCTGGGCGGCACAGGGCTCGGACTTGCAATCGTAAAGCATATTGCCCGCGTGCACTGGGGAGATGTCAGCGTCGAGAGTGAACCGGGGCGGGGGAGCACATTTTTTATTCAATTTCCAATAAAAACATCGTGATGACTTGATGTCAATTTTTATTATCTGCAAATTGTACTCTGAATTATTTAACGGTCCAAAGTGAGAAATCCGCTTAAAACATCATCCAAATTCCTGCTCTTGTTTCAGATTTTACAGTTATTATTTTTTTTATATCTGTTTATTTTCAGTATTGATTTAATGGGATCTTCACTGAAGCTTTTCGGTAAAGGTTTTGCTGAATCTATGATAGCAAACACTTCCCATCCGCTGGTCGGACTTTTTATGGGGATTCTTGCAACCTCGCTGATACAGAGCTCCTCGACGACAACGTCGATCGTGGTTGGCATGGTCGGTGGCGGCGTCCTAACCGTTCCCAACGCCATCCCGATAATCATGGGTGCGAATATAGGTACCTCTGTTACGAATACAATCGTATCAATGGCCCACTTAAACCGTTCAGCAGAATTCCGGCGGTCTTTTGCAGCCTCAACAGTACACGATTTCTTTAATATGTTATCTGTGATCGTTATTTTTCCCATCCAGTATTTTACCAATTTTCTCGATACAGGGGCGCGGTTAATGGCCGAGATGTTCCAGCATACCGGCGGCCTTAAGATGTTCAATCCGGTGAAAGCGGCAACGAAACCGGTCGTAGAGCTGCTGATTGACTGGATTGGAAATCACCCTTGGATTTTATTCATCATGTCGCTATTGGTGCTTTTTCTCGCACTCAAACAGATTGTTGCTATTCTGCGTGTTTTACTTGTCAAAAGAGCTGAAGTATGGTTTGACAAAATCCTGTTCAAAAATGCGTTTCGGGCCTTTTTTGTCGGTCTTTTTATAACCCTGATGGCACAGAGCAGTTCGATCACTACCAGTTTGATCGTACCGATGGCGGGCGCCGGGATTCTGACGCTGGCTCAGATATTTCCCTATACCCTGGGTGCAAATATTGGCACCACAATCACCGCCATACTTGCCTCGCTCGTTACCGCCAATATAAACGCCGTCATCGTGGCATTTGCCCATTTACTATTCAACATATCCGGAATCATTGTATGGTGGCCGCTTAAGATAGCTCCGGTCAGTTTGGCAGAGAAACTGGCTGAACTGGCAGTGCGAAATAAAATCATTCCTTTTGTCTATGTATTAACGGTATTTTTTATCGTACCAATTATCGTATTTTTGATATTTAATTAGCGAGGCAGTTATGTGGAAAGAAATACTGGCTATTTTCAATAAAGATACCCTCCTCGATCAGGCATATAAAAAATCCTATGAGATGCTTGATATTACCTATCAAATGTATCAGGAAGCGCGCAGCAGCCTGCGTGAGCGGGAAGATAACAAACTGGCAGAGCATATTTATGGCCAGGATATTGCAGTGAATAAGTTCGAACGGGAGGTGCGCAGAAAGGTGCTCAGCCATCTAGCGGTCAGCGGTACCACGGATCTGTATTCCGGGTTGGTTCTGGTCAGCATCATTATTGACGTTGAACGCATCGGAGATTACACGAAGAATATCATCGAGATCGCCCAGAACCACCCCCCGCGATTGCATGGCGGACTTTATGAGGAGGATCTTTTAAAAGTCGAGAATGCCGTTGAGGATGTTTTTATACGCGTAAGAGAGATATTCGAAAAAGCTGAGGCGAAAAAGGCCTCTCAGTTACTTGAGGAATATCAGTGGATCAACAAACTGTGTGATCAACATGCGATCGATTATCTGAATGAACGGGATAAGACGATATCCAGCGGAGATGCCGTAGCACTTTCCTTGTATTTCAGATTCTTGAAACGGATCAACTCCCATCTGCGCAATATTGCAACCAGTGTTGTTAATCCGTTTGATAAAATCGGGTTCTACCGGAGGAAAGACGATATTAAATCAAAAAGATGAATTACAGTTGTACCCCGGCAATGATTCGTTCATGCTTTCATATTTTTTCTTATCTGATATCCTGTACCTGCCTTCTTTCAAATGCGGTTGCTTCTGATATAAACGCTGATTCTATAAAAAATCATATTTTTGTCCTAGGTGATGATCAGATGCAAGGTCGTGCGACCGGTACTGCAGGCGCGGTGATGGCATCTGAATATATAGCAGCAAAACTAAAGCAATACGGCATCGGGCCGGCACCAAATTTCTCTGAATATTTTCAGCAAATTCCCATGCATGGCAGCAGGTCGCTGCAAACATCCCGGCTTACCATTTACAAAAATGATTCGATTCTTAACCTCCATCTCGGGATGGATTATTTAATGTACAAAACGGGTGCAGAGACATTTATGCCCCGTGCTTTTCCAATCGTATTCGTGGGATACGGGATTGTCGCGCCTGAGTATGATTACAATGATTATCTGTCGGTCGATGTTGAGAATAAAATTGTCATTTTTCTGGAAGGCGAGCCAGAATCTGAGGATGAACGGTATTTTGAGGGTCCACGCCCAACCATACACAGTTTGTATGAGACGAAACAACGGATTGCCATATCCCGCGGCGCCCGGGGAAGCATTTTTATCCCGTTATTAAAAAGCATTTCCTGGGAAAAACTGGCCCAGGAATTTTCATTCGAAGATGTGCGACTCGCCTATGCGGTAAGCAGTCATCTCAGTATCGTAATCAATCCAGATGTGTTGCCTTTGATATCTGACAGGATTGCTCAGATTTGTCGTATGGAGGCCGCAGCGGCGATGGGCTCATTTTATCTTGATGTCAACATGCAATTTACCGGTAAGTTCGAAGAGCGGGATTTCCTGGACCGGAATGTAATAGGATTTATTCCCGGCCGGGATCGAATATTGAAAGATCGATGTCTGATACTCTCCGCTCACTACGATCATCTTGGTATCGGGCCTGCCGTAAATGGAGATTCCATCTATAATGGCGTCAGCGATAATGCTTCAGGGACAGCTGTATTGCTGGAACTTGCCCGCGTTTTTTCAGCTCTTAACGAAAAACCAAAAAGATCCCTGATCTTTCTATTTCTAACTGGTGAAGAAAAAGGTCTGCTTGGATCAACATACTATACCGAAAATCCGGTGGTTCCGTTATATAGAACGATTGCAAATATCAATATTGACGGTGCACCCATGACCGAGGAATTCAACGATGTTGTGGCCATCGGAAGCGAATATTCAACACTTGAGGATGATCTGAAAATTATTTTGAAAGAAATAGGTATCACGCTCTCCTCCATTCCTGACATATTTTATAATGAAGCAGAGTCTCTTGTACGCTCAGATCAATTTGCTTTTGCCCGGGCTGGTATACCGTCTGTACTGCTGGTCGAAGGATTACATTATAAGAATACGCCTTACGAATTAGCAATTAGAAGGTTAATTGAATGGAATCTAAATATCTACCATTCACCATTTGACGACCTGCATCAGCCAATGAATTTCACTGCCACTTTAAAGTACGTAAAAATCATTTTTCATTTTGCAGAATTTCTTGCCAATCAGGATTCTGAACCCGAATGGAGAGAAGGGGTGCCTTTTTCAGCAACCCGGATACAGAATAATATAGAAAAAAGATAGCGATATGAGCATGAAGTGCCTGCTATTATTCTTGATGTCAATGCTGCTTGCCGGCGGTTGCCATTACGAACAGCCGATAAAATACATTCGTACCAGGGGATCGGATACTATGCTGATCTTAATGCGTCAGTGGGCGGAAGAATATATGATAAAACACTATAATGTTTCGATTTATACAGAGGGTGGTGGTTCTGCTCTGGGATTTCGCGCGCTGATTAATAATGAAATAGATATCTGTGCCTCCTCCAGAACGATGCTTCCGGGAGAGGTACGGCAGCTGGCTCAGCAACACAATCGTTTGGGGATTGCCTGTCTGGTTGCCAAGGATGCGCTCAGCGTATACGTGAATGAACGTAATCCGGTACATAATCTGACGATGTCCGAGCTAAAAGGAATTTTTACCGGCCAGATTGAAAACTGGCAGGAGGTCGGGGGAAACAATCTGCCTATCAAGGTGGTAAGCCGATCGCCAAATTCAGGCACCTATCTCTATTTCCGGGAGCACGTATTGAATGATATACCGTACACCAACCGGGCAATCATCAAAAACACAACCAATGAAGTTGTTGAAATGGTAAAAAAAGATGAATCTGCTATCGGATACGGCGGCACCCCTTACGGTGAAGATGTGCGGCACTGCCGGATTGAACACGTTAAACCGACGATTGAAAATGTGCACAATGATACCTATCCAATAATCAGATATCTTTATTTATACACGGTCGATACTCCACAGGGTGTAGTCAAGGATTTTATTGACTGGGCCCTGAGTGCCGAGGGGCAGGCCATCGTGGCAAGAGTCGGATTTATACCATTGTGGAATAAAAACTCACCTTAGATTTTCCACATCATTTGTAATCCGGCTTGATCACGGCTTGTATTGTCCGCAGCTCCGTCAAAGAAACGTTTATCTTTTTTATCTCCTATCTAACAGCTTTAGCTAAACTCTTACAGACTTCTCGCAAAATTCTCATCCAGTCTTAACAATCTCCTAACAATTGATCAATAATTTATTCCCGTTTTTAGGGTAGCATAGAAATTAGGGTTTAAATGAATTTAATGGAGTGCAAAATGATTTCTAAATCAAACATTAAAAAAGATGCTTTCACCGTGAAAATATTTTTCAGCATTTTTCTTATGGGTACCATTCTTCTGGCACAAACAGGATCAAGCGGTAAAATTGCAGGAAAACTTGTCGATGCACATAACGGAGAACCTTTGATCGGTGCAAATGTTTATCTTGAGGGGACTGTACTTGGTGCAGCGACCGACATCGATGGCAGTTATCTGATCACCAATGTCCCGGAAGGGGAGTATCTGCTTGTGATCTCAAATATCGGATATGCAGAAACCAAGGTGAGTGGTGTCAAAGTGGTGGGTGGAGAACTGACCCGGATCGATGCCGCGGTGCAATCAGAGATCCTCACCTCCGAGACGATCACTGTGGAAGCCCGATCCCTTAGGAATAATGAGGCATCGCTTTTACGGGACCGGCAGAAATCGGATGCGATCAGTGACGCGATCAGCGCTCTGCCGACCCCCAGTATGGCCGACCAGCTTCGCTGGGACTACCTGTCGTGCTACGGCCATCCGACGCTGAAGACTCCGAACATCGATCGACTGGCTCACGAGGGAGCGATTCTCAATCGGTTCTTCGTGACAACTCCGTTGTGCTCGCCGAGTCGTGCGAGTTCAACCGGTCGTTCCACAATCACAGGCCGACGATCGCGAGCACGGCACAGGAAAGCACGGCCGTCAGAACGGCGATGGCCAACAGGTACACCGGCAGCGCCCGGCCCAGCACGCAGATCTTG
>Ga0209536_100001645_pt1 | contig 36624 bp, 34 predicted proteins | sample DeeMarSeWOR28_12_FD_187461 | JGI IMG/M metagenome (GOLD analysis project Ga0209536, IMG submission 187461) | Marine sediment microbial communities from White Oak River estuary, North Carolina - WOR-2-8_12 (SPAdes) (version 2) | ecosystem: Environmental > Aquatic > Marine > Intertidal zone >...
CCCGCCGTACCATGGCCCGTCGTACCAGCGATCGTGGTAATCGTCGTTGTCCCACCAGCTGCTTGCCTTAACCGAGCCGACGCAGACACTACACGCCACAAGCACGGCAGCCTCGAGTTTCGTCATCGCATTCATTGTCCTATCCCCATGAGTTCGAAGATTATTTGCGACATTCCCGTGCGCAGCGGGATCAATATCTAGAATAGCCGATTTTCCCGCCAGCGAAAGGCGCACGGAGACAGCGGATAAAGCGTCATTTCTCCTGATACCGTGGATAATTACGCTCTCAGCCCGGTTGACGCGGACGATCGTCCGCTACTGAGCGGCCGTCGAGTTGACCTGCGTCAATACGTTTTGCAGACCCTGACCTGATAATCTCGGCAAGCAGACAGACCTACTGTTGAGATCATCCAGCGCGTGAGCATGCCGGCCCTGCTTTGTTTTGCCTTGGTCGTCGCCCTGTCCACTGCCACAGGACCAGCCGGCGCTGCCCTGCCCTGCGCGCCGTTCGAGGGAGGCCGCGTTGACCCCCAAGTACTGGCAGCCATGCGCCAGGCGGCGACCGAGGGCCGCCTGTACCGGGTCGACAGCGCGGTATCAAGGGTGGGATTCTGCGTGCGGCACTTCCCGTTTCAGGAGTTTCGCGGTGAGTTCACCGACATCGTGGGCGGACTCGCTTTTCCCCCGGATCGGGAGCAGTACGGACAGGCGTTGCTCCTGATTCACACCGCCAGCATGCAGTCGGACAACCGCTCGCTGGCGCCCGTGGTGCGCGGCAGCAATTTCATGGATACCGTCAATTATCCGGAAATCCTCTATGTGGGCCGAAGATTTGAATGGCTCACTGCAGACCACGCCCATATCTATGGTGACCTGACGGTGCGCGGCAGAACCAGCCCGGTCATTTTCGATGCCGATATCGATGCACATGAAGATACGCTTGACAGTTGGCCCGAGCGCATCCGCCTGCGCGGGCTGTCTCATGTCAGTCGATTCAACTTCGACATGCACAGCCATCGCTTGTTCGTCAGCGACACAGTCCGATTGTGCCTGTCTGTCGAGCTGGTACGCTGGAGCCCGTAGCAGCGTCGATTTTCACAAACCGCGCGGGACTAAGTCGACCGTGCTCCGTTTTCCCTCATTCGCCGGCCGACGCTACCAGTAGCTGCGGTCGCAACATCCAGTTGATACACCAGTCACTAGCATCGCTGCGCTCCAGACACACCACAGTTCCGGGCTGATAGCAGACCGCTGCCCGCTCTGGTTCCCCGGTGAGCAGCAACGACACCAGACGTGCCATGAAAGGCAAATGCCCGACGACGAGCACCTCCTGGGTCCAGCCGGCGATGCTGTCGGCAACTGCGCCGACGTCATCGTTGGGCGCGATACCCGAAACCGTTTGCGGTGCCCCCGTCATCAATACCGTTTCAGCCAGGATGGCCGCAGTCTGTTCGGCGCGTCGCTTGCCGCTGTGCAATATGCGCTGCACGCGGATCCCGGCCTGCTCCAAGAATCCAGCTAGGGCCCGCACATCGCGCCGCCCGGTTTCGCTCAGGGGGCGCTCGGGATCGACGTCCTTGGCCACGGCATCGCCGTGTTGCACCAGATACAGCTTCATCACAGCGCACCCCGCGTCGCCTGAGAAAATGGGGTCAGGGTCGATTTGTGCTCAGCTTCGGCAGATGCATTCTCCGGCGGTTCAGGAAAATCGACGCTGACCCCATTTTTGCCATTCTCGAGTTTATCGCACAACCGTTCGAAATAGGCGTGCTCGGTCTCCAGGTTGACCGGCGCGAGACGCGTCAGGTTGAGGCGCATCAGCAGGAAGCGCAGGCGCCGCGAATGACCGGCGCGTTCCTCGGCCTGTTCGGCCAGGCTCAGCAGCTGCTCGGCCGCGGCGATATCGCGGCGCAGCTGCACCTCGGGTGGCAGGTAACCGGCATTTTTCAGCAGCCGGTAGGCGCTGCGCAGTTCCGCGGGTACCGCGGCATCATCGTCCAGCAGCAGCGGCTGTCCCGCACCGGGCAGATCGTCGAACGCGCCCTGCACGGCAGCCTCGCGGATGCGTTGTTCGGCCAGTTTATCGATCAACCACATGGGGCGCGTCTCGCGTGTTCGCCACGCTGCTCAAAGCAACACAATGGCATCGAAATCGCTCACCTGCCGATGACCGGCCGTCCGGTCCGCTTGGCCGTCGCGCACCAGCCACAGAGTCTGCATACCCGCGGCGCGCGCGGCGTCGAGTTCGCCCTCGATATCCGACAGGAACAGGATATCGGCCGGCGCCAGACCGATGTCGGCGGCGATTGCGGTGTAAGCGGAAGCCTCGCGCTTGGCGCCGATGCGGGTATCGTAGAAGCCGCTGAACAGCGGCGTGAGATCACCCGCGTCGCTGTGACCGAACAACAGCCGCTGCGCCTGCACCGAGCCGGAGGAGAACACGTACAGAGAGATGCCCTGCGCGTGCCAGTCCTTGAGATGGCGCACCGCATCGTCGTATACGTGACCGGTGAAGTCGCCGTTGCGGAAGCCCGCCTCCCAGATCATGCCCTGCAGCGCTTTGAGCGGCGTGCTCTTGCGGTCGGCGTCGATCCAGGCAATGAGCTGCTCTATCACCCCATCGAGATCCAGCGCCTGACCCGCCTCGCGGCGCACCGCATCGAGCTCGGCGGCGATCCGCGGGTCTTCGGCATGAGCGCGTACGAACGCCGCCATCCGCTCACGGGCATACGGGAACAGGACCTCGTGCACAAAGCGTATCGAGGACGTAGTGCCCTCGATGTCGGTCACGATCGCCTTGATCACGCCCGCCCCGCCCGGTAGGCGTCGAAGCTCGGGAAGCGCGTCGCGATGTCGCTGCCGGTGAAGTGGCCCTCCCAGCCGTCCCGCGTGGTGAAGAAACGGATGCACTTGAAGTCCGGGGACTCGCCCATGTCGAACCAGTGGGGGGTGTTGGCGGGCACGCTGATGAGGTCGCCCTGTTCGCACAACACCAGGTAGACCTGGCCGCCGACGTGCAGGTAGAACAGGCCGCACCCGGCGACGAAAAAACGCACCTCGAAATCGGCGTGGGTGTGCTCGGCGAGAAACTTCTGCCGCAGCGCAGCGCGCTCGGGGTGATCGGGGCGCAGGCTCACCACGTCGATGGACTGGAAACCGTATTTTGCATTCAGCGCGTCCACCGCCTGCCGGTAGGCGGCCAGTACCTCGTCCTGCCCGGCGTCGGGAGCCAGCGGCTGGTCGGCCTGCCAGCGCTCGAACTGTACGCCGATGGACGCCAGCTCGGTGGCGATGGCCTCGAAGCCGCTCAGCGTTGTCGGCGCGCCCTGCAGGTTATCCGGGTAGATGGTCAGTGCTGTCATGGCCGCTGCAGCGCCCGCATGCGCAGCTCGCACTCGAACAGGAATTCAAAGGCCTCCACGTGACGCAGTGCGTCGTCGATCGTTTCGCCCCAGGTGTAGAAGCCGTGTCCGCCAATCAGATAACCGTGCACGGGGGCGTTGTTCTCCATGTAGGCGGCGACCTCCGCGGCCAGCCGCGTGATGTCCTGGTCGTTGGCAAAATTCGGCACCACCACCTCGCAGGCGTGGGTGTCGACACCCGGAAACGCTTTCAGCAGTTCGTAGTCCTGCAGCAACACGTGCCGCGAGTGCAGGCGCGACAGCAGGGTGGCGTTGACCGAATGCGGGTGCAACACCGCGCGCACCTCGGGGAAATGCCGGTAGATCTGCACGTGCAGCAGCGTCTCGGCCGAAGGACAGCGCCCATCCAGGGAGCGGCCGTCGGCGTCGACACGCATGATATCGCTGTCGCCCAGCCGGCCCTTATGGCTGCCCGACACCGTGATCGCCAGCTCACCGCTGGAAAGGCGCGCCGAAAAGTTGCCGCTGGTTGCCGGCACCAATCCGCGTGCATAGAGGGCGCGGCCGGCCTCGATCAGCTCGGCCGTACGCTTGCGGAACTCCGCTTCTGCCACTCTTGCTGTCTGCATGCCTGATCACCTGGGGGCGCCGCTATGGCGCGCCACAATCTGAAATCGTGAACACTGGGCCGGGCCAGGCTCGGCTCACCCGCGCCGGATATCTTAGAGAAAAGGGCACCGCAACCGCAATCACTGCAAAGCGACGCGTGACAACACCCGGTCCGGTGCCGCTGCGACTGACGTGTTGTCAGGATCCGGGTCAGCCGCCGTCGGGCGACCAGGCCTGCACCATGGCGTACAGCCGGTCCTTGAGGTGCACCCGGCGGATTTTCAGTTCCTCGGTGTAGGCATCGGAGGGCGTTTCGATCTGCGCTTCGATGCGGCCGATCTCGTCATTGATCTCATCGTACGCCTTGAGCAGGCGCGCGAACTCGAAACTGCCGCTCTTCAGGGCGTGAATCGCCTCGCCGAATTCGGGAAACTCCCGTGTAAAACCGTGATGCTCACTCAACACAGCTTGCCCGCCCCGCTCTACACCTTGATTGCGTCCAGACTCACCACCGGCTTAGCGCCGATCACCGCAGCGGAATGCAGTACACCGCGCGGAACCTCAATTGCGTCACCCGCCTTCAGCACCGCCGCACGGCCTTGTATCACGAGCCGGAAGTGGCCGGCCAGCACCGCGTCGATCTTGTCCACCGAATGGCTGTGCGCGGGAAAACAGGTCCCGGGCGGATACACATAACGCGTGACCCGGTAACCGCGCCGCTCCAGCTTGCGGCGCAGCGCCGCCTCGCTGAGTTCGCCGTCCACGGTCGCGTCCCAATGCTCCACCTGCATGCCGATCTCCCCGGCCGAAACTCCGCCCTGAGGATACTGAATATAGAGGCGCGGTGAAAATATCGCATGCACGCCCCGCTCCGCCATCGGCACTCGGCCCCGGGCGCCTTGGCCTGCCACCGGCGCCCGGCCGTGACCGTACGCAACCCGCAGCGCCTGGCTGCAAGCCCGGAACAAGAGGGAAACCGCGCAGTTTAGCGCCCTCGGTAGCCGTACCTCCAGTGGTTGCGGGTTCGCCCGATGTTGATCACAGTGTGCGCCGCGCCGGCGGGAATAAGAATCTCCTCGCCCGGCGCCGGGCGCAGTACCCGGCCGCCGAAACGCAGCTCGATTGCGCCATCGATCAGCATGACCAGCTCATCGCTCGCATGCACGAAGTCTGCCCACACCTGGCCTGGCGGGTCGCTCCAGATGTCGCAGCTGAAGCCGCGCGCACGCCAGTCACGCTCGATGTCCTCGCTGTGCGGATTGCCTGTCTCTATTCCCATGCGCGCAGCTTACCCAATCGTGCGCCCGCCGTCAGCCATGCGCGGCCGCAACCGCCAGGCCATTGCCGCGCCCGTGTGACTCAGCTGAGGTCTGGGGCAAGCCTTGCACCTGACCGCTTCCTGGCTCGCTATTTGGGCGAATGTGGACGACGGGGTACACTAGCGCGATCGCGCGATGATTCGAGTATCATCCGCTGAACCGACCGCCCGCCGCTTGCTTGAAGCCGATCATAAGGTGACGATTACCGTATGCAGAACTACGCACCGAACGCAATTACCCCCCACCCGAAACTGACCGAACTGCCTCCCCTGGGCATGGACAGGAACAGCATCGACGAGGATTTCCTGCGCTACTACAACCGCACCCTGGGGCGCGACAAGCAGCACTGCACCGACCACTACCTGTACGAGGCGCTCGCCTACACGGTGCGCGACCGGCTCATGGAGCGCTGGAAGGAGACGCGCATCGCCTACGAGGAACAGGATGCCCGGCGCACCTGCTACCTGTCCCTGGAATTCCTGATGGGCAGGGCCTTGAGTAATGCCATGCTGAACCTCGGTATCACCGACGCGGTCACCCGGGTGCTGTACGACTACGGCATCGAGCTCGAGGAGGTCGAGGCGGCCGAACACGACGCCGGTCTGGGCAACGGGGGCCTGGGAAGGCTGGCGGCCTGTTTCCTGGACAGTTGCGCCACGCTGCAGTTGCCGGTGCTGGGTTATGGCCTGCGCTACGAATACGGGATGTTCCGCCAGGAGCTGGTGAACGGCTACCAGATCGAGGAGCCCGATCACTGGTTGCGCGATGGCAATCCGTGGGAGCTGGAACGCCCCGAATATACCCAGCGCATCCAGTTCGGCGGGCGCACCGAGTTCTACAAGGGCGACAACGGCGCGCTGCGGGTGCGCTGGGTAGACAGCCACGACGTGCTGGCGGTGCCCTATGACATTCCGGTGCCCGGTTACCGCAACAACACCGTCAACAGCCTGCGCTTATGGAAGGCCAGCGCCACCGACGAGTTCGACCTGGAAGAGTTCAACGCCGGCGACTATGCCGAGGCAGTGGAAGCCAAGAACAACGCCGAGCACATCACCATGGTGCTGTACCCCAACGACGCCAGCGAAAACGGCAAGGAGCTGCGCCTCAGGCAACAGTATTTCCTCGCCTCGGCCAGCCTCAAGGACGTGCTGCGCCGCTGGCTGCGGCTGCACGGCGGCAATTTCGACACCCTGCCGGACAAGCACTGTTTCCAGCTCAACGACACCCACCCCAGCATCGCGGTGGCCGAACTGATGCGCCTGCTGGTCGACGAGCACCGGGTCGACTGGGAAAGCGCCTGGGATATCGTCACGCGCTCGACGGCCTATACCAACCACACGCTGTTGCCCGAAGCACTGGAGAAATGGCCGCTACAGATGTTTGCGGGCCTGCTGCCCCGCCTGCTGGAAATCATCTACGAGATCAACGCGCGCTTCCTCGCCGAGGTCTCACAGCGCTGGCCGGGCGATACCGAGCGCCTGCGCCGCATGTCCATCATCGAAGAGGGCGACACCCCGATGGTGCGCATGGCTTATCTGGCCATAGTCGGCAGCTTCTCGGTGAACGGTGTGGCGGAACTGCACTCGCGCCTGTTGAAGGAAGGCCTGTTCCATGATTTCCACCAGCTGTGGCCGCAAAAATTCAACAACAAGACGAACGGCGTCACCCAGCGCCGCTGGCTGACCCTGTGCAACCCCGGTTTATCCGAGCTGCTCAGCGAACACATCGGCGACGGCTGGGTCACGAAGCTGGACGAGTTACGCAAACTGGCGCCGTATGCCGAGGACGCCGGGTTCCGGCAACGCTGGCGTGAGGTCAAGCTGGCCAACAAACAGCGCCTGGCGGACATGGTGGAGCGCGAGTGCGGCGTGAAAATCGACACCTCGGCGCTGTTCGATGTGCAGGTCAAGCGTATCCATGAGTACAAACGCCAGTTGCTCAACACGCTGCATGTCATCCACCTGTACAACCGCATCAAGCGTGGCGATGTGCGTGACTGGACCCGGCGCTGCGTGCTGGTGGGTGGCAAGGCGGCACCCGGTTACGCCATCGCCAAGACCATCATCAAGCTGGTCAGCAACATCGCCAGGGTGGTCAACAGCGATCCCGAGGTGGGTGACCTGCTCAAAGTGGTGTTTCTGCCCAATTACCGGGTATCCGCCATGGAGGTGATCTGCCCCGGGGCGGACCTGTCCGAGCAGATCTCCACGGCCGGCAAAGAAGCCTCCGGCACCGGCAACATGAAGTTCATGATGAACGGGGCCGTCACCATCGGCACCCTGGACGGCGCCAATATCGAAATCCTGGAAGAAGTCGGCGCGGACAATTTCTTCCTGTTCGGTCTGAATGCCGAACAGGTGACCGCGGCGCGCCACGACTACCGCCCCTGGGACATCATTGCCGCCGACCCCGACCTCGATGCGGTCATGCAGCTGCTGAAAAGCGGGCATTTCAACCGCTTCGAGAAGGGCCTGTTCGATGACATCATCCACTCCGTCACCAGCGCCCACGACCCGTGGCTGACGGCGGCCGATTTCCGCAGTTTCGTCGACGCCCAGGAGCGCGTGTCCGCAGCCTACCGCGACCCGGAGCGCTGGACCCGCATGAGCATCCTCAACACGGCGAGCAGCGGCAAATTCTCCACCGACCGGACCATGCTCGACTACAACCGGGAGGTCTGGCGGCTATCGCCGGTGGCGCCGGCGCCGTTGTGACCCACGGACGCACGCCGCTGCCAGTCGAGTCAAAAGTTTGGCAGAAAATCGCGGCTAGTGCGCGCCGCGCGAGCCGGCGCCGGCCCCCTGTGCAACCCGACCACAATGCTGCACAATACGCGCCCCGGCTTTGTTCAGCGACACAACGTTGTTGTCCGTGTCGATTGACCCGGCTGTGTTACAAACCTGATCTGACTCCCATGATGCTGTCCCTGAGATACCGAGACCGATTTTTCGCCGTTTTCCTGATTGCCGCGCTGGTGGCCGGACTGTCCGCCTGCTCCCTGCCCGGCGGTTCGCGCGACGCGTCCTCCGAGGCGCCGCCGGGACCGCGCCAGGTCGATATCTTTTTCGCCACGGACCGGGCGCCCGATGCTGAAAGCGGCCAGTATTTCGGCACCGAGCGGGGCGAAATGAGCTTCGGCATCACCCACGTCGGCATACCCCCTGGCCATCAGATGGGTCGCAAGGAGCAGCCGTCGGTGTTCAAGTTTCAGTGGTCGCCCGATGAACACAAGCACATCAAGGTACGCGACGTCTTGCGCCTGACCCGGGATGATTTTTTCCGGCGCCTCACCCGTGCAGTAGCCGAGTCGCCTGACGGCAAGATCATGATATTCGTGCACGGCTACAACATGGAGTTTGCACAAGCCAGCCGGGATGTAGCGCAGTTCGCCAATGATCTGAAGTTCAGCGGTCCGGTGCTGCTGTTCAGCTGGCCGTCACAGGGCAGCCTTACCGGCTATACCGTCGACGAAACCAACGCTGAATGGGCGCAAGCCGACTTTGTGGAACTGTTGAACTCAATGCTGGAAACCGTCGCGGCACAGAACGTGTACCTGGTCGCGCACAGCATGGGCAACCGCATTCTGGGCCGCGGCATGACAGCCCTGGCTGGCGACCGCCTGCCCGGCGATCTCATCGTATTCCGCGAAATCGTCATGATCGCCCCGGACGTCGATGCCGATGTATTCCGCCTGGACATTGCGCCGCGGCTGGCACGCACCGGGATTCATACCACGGTATATGCCTCGTCCAATGACCGGGCGCTGATGGCCTCCAAGGCCTTTCACGGTTATGCGCGCGCTGGCGACGCTGGCGACGGCCTGCTGGTGGTGGACGGCGTGGAGACCGTCGACGCAAGCGGCGTCTCAGGAGGCCTGCTGGGGCACTCCTACTTCGCCGAGGACCGGCGCATCATGGAAGATATCTTTGCGCTGCTGCAGACCAGCCAGCGCGCCGACAATCGCTTCGGACTGGAAGCGGTTGACAGCCCTGCAGGGCGCTACTGGACGTTCCGCAAGTAGCTGCCCCACCCAGCCACGGGCTCTGCCAGGCTGTCCACCCGGCGCCGCGTGGGGGGCGTCACCGCGCCCCATGCACGTAGAGGGTCGCGTCTGCCTCCCGCAACACACGCTGCCAGCGCTTGTCGCCCAGATAGGCCCAGCTGGCGGGATCCGCAAGGATGTGCTGTTCGAAGAAGGCGATGTAGTGCTGCACCACGCTATCGACCGCGCTGGCCACGATCGGTTCACCGAACAGCACCCGAATGCGCGCTCCACGCGAGCTGAAATACGCCGGCACCACGGGTATACCGCGCCGCGCCGCCACCTTGGCCGCCCAGCGTGCGAAACCGACCGGCTGCCCGAACAGGGTTGTGCTGCAGGCGGCCCCAACGCTGTCGACATTGTCGAGCGTTGCCGCTGCCACGCGTCCTGAGCGGAGCACCCGGAACAGGGCCCGCGACAGTTCAAAGGCGTTGCCGCCCCGCACCATCAGCACCTGCACCTGCATGCGCTCGAACATGTCCAGGGCGACCCGGGTGCGCGCAATCGTCGATGAGTTTTTGGCTACCACCAGCAGTGGAAAGGCATGGTTGAGAGCCAGCCCTGAGAAGGCGCTGGCGATGTTGTGCGGCACGGCCAGCACCACGCCACCGTGTTCGCGCAACAGGGCGTGCATCATCTCGACCGCAGTGGCGGGGAGTTCGACGCGGTTTACCACCGCCTCGATACCCCTGCGATACAGGCGAAAATAATTTTCCGCCACGCCGGCGAAATTGGTCAGATACTGGTGGTAGACCTGCTTCGGGTCGTGCGCGCACCCGCGCTGTGCGGCAATCCGGCACAGCCGCTCACAGGCCAGACGCAGCGGCGTGTGCGGGCGCCGGTACAGCAGGCGCATTAGCCCGACCATCAGGCGCACCTGCGCCATCGCCAACGGCACCGGCGCGTGGCGCAGCGTCCAGTGCAGCATGGGAATGGCCAGCGACTTGAGCCGCGTGCCGCTCAGCCAGCCGCGGCCCCGGCTGCGCTCGCTCTCCACCACCTCCAGCTCGCCGAGATAGAGCGCCGGTGAGCGAAGCGTCGCCGAGCGTGTGGACGGGTGAAGGTCGTGAGCTTCCATACCTGTAATCGAATTGCAGCATTGGGGCGCAGAGCCGAGACTACTGGAAACCCGGCGTGGCTGGCCAGTGCGGCGCGCTGCAAGCGGTCCGAAACCGAGCGGTTTCTTGATCCCGGGCAATTCATTTGCAGACGCAGGGTCTACACTGATCGATGCAGGAACCCCGGTTGACGTCAGCCACCCGGTGGTGGTACCCGTTGGTCGGCGGCGGAACCCGGGGGCGAAGCCGATTGTCTGAGAGTATGGGTGCGCAGGGAGCCGCAGGCGAGCGGATTGACCGCACAGGCCTAATCATGACAGCACAAGCGCTATTTTCCATTGGACAGGTTGTACACCACCTGAAGTTCGACTATCGCGGCGTGATCGTCGACGTAGACGCCGAGTTCGAGGGCAGTGACAGCTGGTACGATGAAGTTGCGCGCAGCCGCCCACCCCGGGACAAGCCCTGGTACCACATCCTGGTGGATGACTCGGACCGGATCACCTATGTGGCCGAACGCCATCTGGAGGCCGACGACTCCAGCGAACCGGTCACTCATCCCGCCATTGGCGCTTTTTTCACCGCTTTCGAGGACGGCAGTTACCGGCTGCGCCAGCGCGCCAACTGACGCCGCCCCCACTGGAGCCGGCCTCAACAGGTCAGGTGCAGCGCCGCTACCACACGCGCTGCTCGCTGTTGCAGGCGGTTAAAGCGCCGGACCGCATCGGTGGTGGTCCCGACCTCAACCCTGATCCCTTTGCCCTCCAGGAACGACCGGGTCGCCGCCGGCACCTGCATGCGGCCGTAATAGCCGCAGCCGATGACCAGCGTGTCCGGCCTGGTATTCAGCACTGCGTCGAGATCAGCGATGGTCAGGTTGTGCCCGCTGCGCCGCCACCAGCCAGCCACAACGTTCTCAGGGCTGACAATCACATCGGATCGGTAGATTTCACCGTCGATCTCGATGCGGCCGAACTGATAGTCCGTGATCTGCACTGCTCACCACACTCCGCTACGTTGGCCCGGCCCCCGCGCCCGCCTGCAACCATAGTCCAGCGCGGCGCCCGCTTCCAGCCCGAGCCGCTGGCGGGAACGCGGTCTTGCCGTCGTCATGCGGTTATGGAACCACGCCTATACTTTTGCGCGCTAAGCGGGTAAAACTGCACCCAACGAGTCACAGGGAATTCGAGGACCAACTATGCAAAACGCTCACCTTCACGGCGACTTCGAACGCATTGCTCAGGCACGGCACCACGACCCTTTTGCGGTGCTGGGCAGACACCCGGAAGACGACAAGGATCTGATACGCGCCTACCTGCCGGGCGCAGACGAAGTCGTCATCGCCGAAGGCAACCTGCGCCTGGAACGCATCGGTGACAGCGATCTGTTCGAATGGGTAGGCAACCGCGGCACAGTGCCAGACCGCTACCGTCTGATCTGGCGCGATGACGGCCACCGCGAGCACATCGCGCACGATCCCTACAGTTTCCCCCCCCAGCTCCAGGACTTCGACCTGCACTTGTTCGGGGAAGGCAAGCACCGCCACGCCTATCGTTTCCTCGGTGCCCATCCGCATGAAATCGAGGGTATCGCGGGGGTGCTGTTCGCGGTGTGGGCTCCCAACGCGGAGCGCGTCAGTGTGGTCGGGGATTTGAACGAGTGGGACGGGCGCCGTCACCCGATGCGGGTGCGCGGTGGCAGCGGCGTGTGGGAGCTGTTCATCCCCGACCTCGCGCCGGGCGGGCTTTACAAGTATGAAATTCGCAACCGCGACAGCGGCGAGATCGTCCTCAAGACCGACCCTTACGCACAGGCCTACGAGGTGCGGCCGCGCACCGCATCGCTGATTCACCAGCCCTCCGGCTATGCCTGGCAGGACGGGGCCTGGATGGAGCAACGCGCCGCAAGGGACTGGCAGCACACGCCCATGTCGGTGTACGAAGTGCATCTCGGCTCCTGGCAGCGCGGCCCCGAGGGCGAGTTTCTCGGCTACCGCCAGCTGGCCGAAAAGCTGGTCGAATACGTGAAGAAAATGGGTTTCACCCATATCGAGCTGCTGCCCATTACCGAGCACCCTTATGATCCCTCCTGGGGCTACCAGACCACCGGTTACTTCGCGCCGACCAGCCGCTACGGCACACCGGACGACTTCCGCTATTTCGTCGACCGCTGCCACCAGAACGACATCGGCGTGCTGCTGGACTGGGTGCCGGCACACTTCCCCAAGGACGCCTACGGTCTGGCACGCTTCGACGGCACGCCGCTCTATGAGCACGCCGACCCGCGCCGCGGCGAGCACCTCGACTGGTCGACGCTGATCTACAACTTCGGCCGCAACGAGGTGAAGAACTTCCTGCTCTCGAGCGCGGTGTACTGGCTGGAGGAAATGCACCTGGACGGGCTGCGTGTCGACGCCGTGGCCTCGATGCTGTACCTGGACTACTCCCGCAAGGAAGGCGAATGGATTCCCAACCAGTATGGAGGACGCGAGAACCTGGAAGCGCTGGACTTTCTGCGCGAGCTCAACGTGGCGGTGCACGAGGAGCAGCCCGGGGTGCTGATGATCGCCGAGGAGTCGACCTCCTGGCCACAGGTCAGCCGCCCCACCTGGACTGGCGGGCTCGGCTTTGACATGAAGTGGAACATGGGCTGGATGAACGACACGCTGCAGTACATGAGCCACGAGCCCATCCACCGCCGTTACCACCAGGACCTGCTGACGTTCAGCATGCTGTACGCGTTCACCGAGAACTTCATGCTGCCGTTCTCCCACGACGAGGTGGTGCACGGCAAACAGTCCATGCTGAACAAGATGCCGGGCGACGAATGGCAGCGCTTCGCCAACCTGCGCGCGTTGTATACCTACATGTTCTGCCACCCGGGCAAGAAGCTGCTGTTCATGGGCACCGAGTTCGGGCAGGGTCAGGAGTGGAACAGCACCCAGGTGCTGGACTGGTACGTGCTCGATTACCCCTTGCACCAGGGCATACTGCGGCTGGTGCGCGACCTCAACCGGCTGTACCGCGAGACACCCGCGCTGTACGGTTACGAGTTCGACTGGCGCGGCTTCGAGTGGATCGACTGTCACGACTCGGAGAACTCGGTGCTGAGCTTCCTGCGCCGCTACGAGGACCAGTTTGTGGTGGTGATAATCAATCTCACCCCGGTGCCGCGCGAAGGCTATCGCATCGGTGTGCCGAGTGGCGGCGAGTACGCGGAGATTTTCAACTCGGATTCGAGCTACTACGCCGGCAGCAACCTGGGTAACGGCGGACGCGCGCTGATTGCCGAAGACCTGCCCTGGATGAACCAGCCGCACTCGCTGAGCCTGACGCTACCGCCGCTGGCCGCTATCGTCTTAAAACTGAAGTAAGCGAATGAACGGTGCGTCGACCGCGGTCTGGCCCGGCCAGCCGTTTCCGCTGGGCGCGTCCTGGGATGGCGAGGGCGTCAACTTCGCGCTGTTTTCAGAACACGCGGAACAGGTGGAGCTGTGCCTGTTCGACGGCCGTGGTCGGCGCGAAACGGCACGCATCCCGCTGCGCTGGCAGACCGACCAGGTGTGGCACTGCTACCTCCCCGAAGCGCGTCCCGGGCAGCTTTATGGCTACCGGGTGTACGGACCTTATGCGCCCGAGGAGGGGCATCGCTTCAACCCCAACAAGATGCTGCTGGACCCTTATGCCCGCGACATTGCCGGCTCGGTACGTTGGAACGACGCGCTGTTCGGCTACACTATAGGCCACCGTAGCCAGGACCTGCAGCCTGACCCGCGCAACAGCGCCCATGGGGTACCCAAGTCGCGGGTTATCGACACCACCTTCACCTGGGGCGATGACCGCCCGCTGCGCACGCCCTGGCACGACACCGTGATCTACGAGCTGCACGTCAAGGGGTTCACGGTGCAGCACCCCGAGGTGCCGCCGCCCTACCGCGGCACCTACGCCGGGCTTGCGACCGAGCCGGTGATCGAACACCTCAAGCGCCTGGGCGTGACGGCGGTCGAACTGATGCCGGTGCACACTTTCATCAGTGACCGCCACCTGGTCAGCAACGGCCTCGGCAACTACTGGGGCTACAACAGCATCGGCTACTTCGCGCCGCACGCGACCTATTCGGCCTCGGGCGAGGTCAGCGAGTTCAAGACCATGGTCAAGCGGCTGCACTCCAACGGCATCGAGGTGATCCTGGACGTAGTCTACAACCACACTGCAGAGGGCAACCACCTGGGTCCCACGCTGTGTTTTCGTGGTATCGACAACGCGGCCTATTATCGATTGGTGGCCGACGATCCGCGCTACTATATGGACTACACCGGCTGCGGCAACAGTCTCAACATGATGCACCCGCGCGTGCTGCAGCTGATCATGGACAGCCTGCGTTACTGGGTGCAGGAGATGCACGTCGATGGGTTCCGCTTCGACCTGGCGCCCACCCTGGCGCGCGAAGTGCACGCCGTCGACCGCTTCGGCGCCTTCCTGGATATCATCCACCAGGACCCGGTGCTGTCTCAGGTGAAGCTGATCGCCGAACCCTGGGACCTCGGCGAAGGCGGTTACCAGGTCGGCAACTTTCCGGTCGGCTGGACCGAGTGGAACGCCCGCTATCGCGACACGGTGCGCGCCTACTGGAAAGGCGAAGACAGCCTTATCGGGGAACTCGCCTACCGCATCACCGGTTCCAGCGACCTGTATGCCCACAGTGGCCGGCGCCCTTACGCCAGCATCAATTTCGTTACCTGTCACGACGGCTTTACGCTGCAGGACCTGGTGAGCTACAACCACAAGCATAACAGCGCCAACGGCGAGAACAACCGCGACGGCGAAAGCCACAACCTGAGCTGGAACATGGGGAACGAGGGACCGGCCACCCGCAACCTGCACCTGATTAACGCGCGCCTGCAGCAGAAACGCAACTTTCTCACCTCCCTGCTGCTGTCCCAGGGGGTCCCGATGCTGTGCGCCGGTGACGAACTGGGGCGCACGCAGAAAGGCAACAACAACGCCTACTGCCAGGACAACGAAATCAGCTGGGTGAACTGGGACATCGAACGCCACGACCAGGAATTCCTGGATTTCGTCTGCGAACTGATCAGGCTGCGCCAGGAACACCCGGTGTTTCGCCGCCGCCACTTTTTCCAGGGCCGTCGCATCAAGGGCGCCAACGTCAAGGACATCAGCTGGCTGCGCCCGGACGGCCAGGAGATGACCGACGAGGAATGGAACTCCTTCTACGCCCGCTGCATGGGCCTGCTGCTGCACGGTGATGCCATCGAGGAACAGGACGAGCGCGGGCGACCGATCCACGGCGATACCTTCCTGCTGCTGCTCAACGCGCATTCCCAGCCGATCCCGTTCCGGCTGCCAACACAGCTCGGCATCGCGCGCTGGGGCGTTACCGTCGACACCTGCTTTGCCGACGGCAAACGCCCCGACCGGCGCACCTTCAACACCGGTGAAAGCTATCCCCTGCAGGCGCGCTCCACTGCACTGCTGCACCTGATGAAAAAACCGCTGTAAGCGCGCTCCGCGCGGCTTGACGGCGCCTGGCCGATGCGCCGCTGTCCGTCACATCCTTAACCACAAACGACACGAGGGTCACACAGGCATCAGGGGTCAAATGCTTGTGATGGTTTTGCGAGACCAGCGTCAAAGGCGAGCGGTGGTTCGGCACGCTGCTCAGTGACGTTCGAGATCCTTCTGACCATGTAATTCCCAACCCGTCTTCGTGTCCTTTGTGGTCAGAAAATCACGCTACTCAGCGCCCAGCAGCAAGGCGATCATATAGGCTGCGCCGGCCAGCACCATGGTTGCGCCCCAGAACGCCACCCAGCGCTGCCGGCCGCGCAAGCCGAACAGAATGAACGCGACTCCCAGCAGCAGCGTGTAGCCGGCAGTGCCCGCCATCATGCCCGCGCTGACACCGGCAGACGGGGCTTCGGGCTGCATGTGTTCCTGGTAGCGCATAGCGCCATTGTAGCCGGACCCCCTGAGGTGAGCACGCGCAGCCCGACGGTACCGGTCAGTTAGGCTTTACGTGCGTTACGCCAAGCCTACCAGGGCGACGGGACACCGCTTCGACCAGGTTGTATTTGGCAGCCCCCTGGTCGAACCACAGTGTCGCAGCCGACCACGCTCATACTGAGGCGCATTCCGCAGCAGCACGATTGCCGCCTATTAATCCGAGTCACCGGGTTCTTCGAGGGTCAAGCGGATACGACGCCAGCCCTTGGCCCGCATACATTCGTTAAATGATTCGCTGCCAGCACCGCTCTCATCACACGCTGCCCGCGCATTTTTCAGCTGCCCGGCATCCCCACCGAATTGAATCCAGCCTCCGGGCTGGCGCGGTTGCGCCGGCATCTCCGGCTCATCGGACGCTGCTGTCCTAGCGGTGGCTTCAGGAGAACCGCGTTCCGTTACGGTGGCCTTGCTCGCCGAGGCTGCATCACCCTGAACCGCCGACGGCGCCGCGCCGGCCTCGTTAAGCGACGGGCTGACACTTTGCGAATCACTCGCTGTCGCCGACAGGTCAGCGTACTGCCAGCCCGCGCGCTGCATGCATTCTACAAATGCTTTACCTGTCGACGCCTCGGTTTCGGCCTCGCAGCGCTGCTGATCCGCGCTCAGGTCCTCGTCGTTTGCACCGGCCTTGTACCAGGTCTTGCAGGCGGTCAACGGCAAAATGGCAATTAACAAGAAACTAAGCGATAGATTCCTGGGCATAAGGGGCTCCTGTACCTGGCAGGTTTGCGATTATCCCCTGCCAACCGGCACCGTGCCAGTATCGACAACTAGAGAACCCGACACGGCAGACAGTTGCGCCTTATTGCCGGGCACGATCAAAATGGATCAGAGCACCAACTGCTGAGCGACCCTATCGTTCGTTTGGCGCTTACGATTCAGATACGCGTAATCGATTACGCGCAACGCGCTGTCTTCAGCGACACAGTCAGTCAAGGCGTCCGGGAAACACCGTGGCTTGATGGCGATCCCCGCCTTCAACGAATCCGCTCATTGGCTGTTCCTCCTGCCAGATCCGGGTCAGGCCACAAACGGTTATTCTAGTGACAAACAAAAACGGGCGCCCTCAGACCGAAGGCCGCCGTTACTACACAAATTCAGCAGCTGGTTATAGCGTTGACGTAAGGCAGTTCCCGATTTCTTCATGGGGCTCACCGCAAAAACAGCCCTGACCGATTTAGCAAAAAAGTGGGATATCGGGCTCACTGTCGATTCATTGCTTGACAGTCAGTAGCTATGATCAAGTAGGCCTGTAACTTGCGGGTGAGTTTGTTCCAGATCATCGGATGGGGACGCCAGCGACCGGCTGCAGGTCTATTCGCCCGATGGCCGGAGAAGCACCCAGGCGATTGGGCAGACTCGCTACAGATGCCGTATCGCCTTGATCTTGCGCTGCTGGGTGAGGCGGTAGAAACGCCTCAGGGTATTGACGAGTCCGCTGCGGGCGCCCGGCTGTAGAAACTCTTTTTCGATATAAGAACAGAAGCGGCTGGCGAAATAGTTGGCGCTGCGATACCGGTAGCGTTCCGCGGCATCAAGCCGATCGTCGAAGCGGGCGGCGTGGAACAGTTGTGGATGCAGTGCCTTCGGCACCAGGCCCCGCAGCTGCCGGCCGAATAGAAACGCCGCCAGGATGTACTTGTCGACCTCCGCCTGCAACTCCATTTCCAGCAGGGTCACGCTGCGCTCATGGCCGGCGTTCCAGGTCAGGTACAGAAAGTGACTGATGCCTTCCAGCGCCATCCAGAAGTCCTGCAGGTTTTCCCCGTGCAGTGACTCGGTGGGATCGTTGTCGTCCAAGCGCCGCAGCAGATGCGGATCCAGGTACAGCGCCAGATTTAGCGATTCGCCGTCCTGCTGGATCAGCAGTTTCTCTGGCAGCTCGCGCGCATTGGGTGTGCTGTCCAGGCGCCTGGCGAGCGCCGGATCATCGATCACGAAGTCAGCGACCCGATAGCCGCTCTGCACTTCGTAGATGTTCTCCAGATGCCTTTGCAGCCGGTTCAGGAGCATGGCGCCAGCGTCGCTTAATGACGGAACTCGCTGCTGGCGGAATCCAGCGGCTCTATACCGAGACGGCGCAGGCGCGTGCGGGCGCGTTTGCTGCCGGTGCGAATCCAGACTTCGTAAAGCCGCAGTACGTCGGCATCGCTGGACAGGTTGGATCGCTGGCTGACTTCGTTCAGCACATCGACAAAATCGGTGAATTTATGCGTCAGCTCCTCGAACAGGAAGGCGGCCCTGCTGACGGCACGGTAACCGCGCATGGCGTCGGACAGCGAGGAGTAGGCGCTGCCACCCATGGCGATGTAGTAATCCACGTCCACCAGCTTGGTTTTGAGGCTGTCCGAGAATACCCCGGCGATGAACAGGGCCGTGTCACCGAGTTTCTGCAACAAACGGGTGCGTTCCAGCGCACTGTTTTCGTTCAGGGCTTCGCCATAAGTCAGCGCCAGCGGTTTGATGTCCACGCCGTTCTCGGTCGCTTCGAACAGGGCCTCGCTGCGGGTGAATACCGTCAGCAGATTGGTGAGGTAGTGGATGGTCTCGTGTTCGGCGCTGATCTGCTGGTTATGCAGCGCTTCGCTGAGCTCGCCGTGAAAGTATTCGCGCAGCGATGTGTGAGTAAGGACCGAACCAGAACTGAAATCTGCAATCATGTCGACACCACCTTTTGCTGTTCCACCACCGGAAATGCCAGCAAACTTCATGCCTCCAACGGCTGCGTGCGGGCACCCAGCATTCAACCTGTCGTTTTTTCAGTATAGGAATCGCAGCAATGATTAAAAGATTATATTTGCCAATAAATTTTGCTATGGTTGTTTTTTTGCACGGCGCAGGAACACCTCCACTCTCGCCCCGTGCTGACCGGCCTGCCGGTGAAAAAAGTTCCACGTCCCCTTGAAAGCCTTTTGAACATCCCCAAATTGCGCCTGAGCGGCCCCTCGCAGGGCTGTCATAATGTCTATTTAGTTCTCTAATACAGTTACTTGAATCGTATTACTGGAGGTTAGCGCGGTGAAAATTCGCCCCTTACAAGATCGCATTCTGATCAAACGCCTGGACCGGGAAAACACATCCCCAGGCGGCATCGTTATTCCCGACACGGCGGCGGAGAAGCCCATCATGGGTGAGGTGGTCGCCGCCGGTGCCGGCAAGCGGCTGGACAACGGCGAAGTCCGTAAGCTCGCGGTCAACGTCGGCGACCGGGTTCTGTTCGGCAAATTTTCCGGCACCGAAGTGAAGCTGGACGATGTGGAATACCTCGTGATGCGCGAAGACGACATCATGGGGATCATCGAAAACTAACGGTTCGTTATGGTTAAACCTGTGGAGGTAATTCAAGCATGACCGCCAAGCAAGTCACCTTCTCCGACCAGGCCCGTCATCGCATGATGCACGGTGTCAATATTCTCGCCGATGCCGTGAAAGTCACGCTCGGCCCCAAGGGACGCAACGTGGTGCTGGACAAGAGCTTCGGCGCACCGGTCGTCACCAAGGACGGCGTCAGCGTCGCGAAGGAAATCGAACTCAGCGACAAACTCGAAAACATGGGCGCCCAGATGGTCAAGGAAGTCGCCTCAAAGACCGCCGACGTGGCCGGCGACGGTACCACCACCGCCACGGTGCTGGCCCAGGCGATCCTGCGCGAGGGCCTGAAGTCGGTGGCCGCCGGCATGAACCCGATGGACCTCAAGCGCGGTATCGACAAGGCGGTTGCCGCCGCCGTCGAGGAACTGAAAAAGATTTCCACACCCTGCAAGGACAGCAAGGCCATCGGCCAGGTGGGCACCATTTCCGCCAATGCCGATGAGGCGATCGGCAATATCATAGCCGAGGCCATGGAGAAAGTGGGCAAGGAAGGCGTGATCACCGTCGAAGAGGGTTCCGGCCTCGACAATGAACTGGACGTGGTGGAAGGCATGCAGTTCGATCGCGGTTATCTGTCGCCCTACTTCGTCACCAACCAGCAGAATATGAGCGCGGAACTCGAAGACCCCTACATCCTGGTGCACGACAAGAAGATCTCCAACATCCGCGACCTGCTGCCGGTGCTGGAAGCCGTGGCCAAAGCGGGGCGCCCGCTGCTGATCATCGCCGAGGACGTGGAAGGCGAAGCGCTGGCCACCCTGGTGGTCAACAGCCTGCGCGGCATCGTCAAGGTGGCGGCCGTCAAGGCCCCTGGCTTTGGCGACCGGCGCAAAGCCATGCTGCAGGATATCGCCATCCTCAGCGGCGCCACGGTGATCTCCGAAGAGGTCGGCCTGGCGCTGGAGAAGGCCACCCTGGATGACCTCGGTACCGCCAGAAAAATCATCATCAGTAAGGACGAAACCACCATTATCGACGGCGCCGGCAGCAAGCGGGACATCGAGGCTCGCACCGAGCAGATCCGCCGTCAGATGGACGAAGCGAGCTCCGATTACGACAAGGAGAAACTGCAGGAGCGCCTGGCCAAACTGGCCGGCGGTGTGGCGCTGATCAAGGTCGGCGCGGCAACCGAAGTGGAAATGAAAGAGAAAAAGGCACGCGTCGAAGACGCCCTGCACGCCACCCGTGCCGCGGTGGAAGAAGGCGTGGTACCGGGCGGCGGTGTGGCGCTGCTGCGTGCGCGGTCCGCACTTGCCAAACTGAAGGGCGACAACCACGACCAGGATGTCGGCATCGGCATCGCCCGCCGCGCCATGGAAGAACCGCTGCGCCAGATTGTCGCCAATGCCGGGGACGAGGCGTCGGTCGTCGTCGCCAAGGTGGCAGACGGCAAAGGCAACTTCGGTTACAACGCCGCCAGCGGTGAGTTCGGTGACATGATCAAGCTGGGTATCCTGGATCCCACCAAGGTCACCCGCACGGCGCTGCAGAACGCCGGGTCGATCGCCGGCCTGATGATCACTACCGAGGCCATGGTTGCGGAACTGCCCAAGGAGGAAAAACCGGCCGCCGGTGGCATGGCCGGGATGGGCGGCATGGATGGCATGATGTAACACATCCTGCCCAACACGCGGTGGCGCCGGTCCCACGGCTGGCGCCGCCGTTCCACAACAGAGTTTGTGCGACCTTCGCCAGTCGCTTGGTCAATCACCGGCCACGCGTTTTCTCAGAAACACAACGTCCTCGTCGCGCCGGATCACGCTGCTGAACCCGCGCCGGCGAAACATCGACAGCATACGCACATTGGCCGGATCGGTCTCAGCAATCACCTCGGCAATGCCCCAGCGCGCGGCCACCTCCAGGCAGTAGTCGAGCAGCAGCGCTCCGACGCCCTTGCCCTGCCAGGGGTCCGGCACGATAACGGCGTACTCCGCGGTCTCCTGGTTGAGATCGGTCATCAGCTGGGCGACTCCGATCAGCTGACGCTGTTCACCGCTGCCGGTTTCCACTACCAGTGCCAGCTCACGGGCATAGTCGATCATGCAGTGTCTGACCGCCATCTCGTGGTTGCTGCGTTTGAAGATGGAGCGAAACCGGAAGCGGATCGATTCCGGCGAGGAACTGGCAATCAGTTGGTGCCAGAGCGGCTCGTCCTCGGGCCGGATCGGCCTAAGCAGCACCTCGACACCGTCGCGCAGCTGGCGCCGGCGCGTGAACTGCTCGGGGTACGGGCGTATCGCCATGTGATCGTAACGCGCGTCGGCGTGCCACTGGACCTCGCGGTCGAGCACTGCCACTGCATCGAGTGCGATCACACCGTCGCTGGACACCAGCAGTGGATTGATATCGAACTCCTGGATCTCGGGATAATCCGCCACCAGGCAGGAAAAGCGGATCACCGTCTCGATTAGCCGGTCGACCGCCACCGGCGGCTGACCGCGGTAGCCCTGGAGCATGGGCCAGCAGCCCAGCGATTCGATCATGCGCCGCGTCAGGCGCTCGTTGAGCGGTGGCAGCCCAATGGCATGGTCCCGGTAAATCTTGGTGGCGACCCCGCCCAGGCCGACGATCAGCACTGGACCGAAGGTCGGATCCTTGCTGGCACCGAGGATCATCTCCAGTCCGTGCGCGCAGTCGACCATGCGCTGCAAGGTCAGACCGTGACAGCGACCCTGGAGGCCGTGGCTGTAGACAATCTCGCGCATGCGGTCAAAAGCGCCACGCAGCTCGCTCTCGTCCTGCAGGTCCAGCGCCACGCCACCGATGTCGATCTTGTGCATGATCTCCGGTGAGCACAGTTTCAGCACCACCGGGTAACCGATATCGGCGGCGGCTTTCGCCGCTTCGTCGACGCTGTGGACAACGCAGGTGTCGCACACCGGTATGTCGTAAGCCTTGAGCAGCATCTTGGCCTCACTCTCGTTCAGTGAGTCGCGCTGCTGCAGCATATTGTGGAAGCGCCGGGCGAACTTCTGCCTGCTGCCCGAAAAGCGGATCGGCATTTCCCGCGGTGTCTCGTACAGGCTTTCCAGGTTGTGCGCATAGGACACCAGGTGCATGAAGGCACGGATCGCCTGCTCGGGCGTGGCGTGCGCCGGCACGTCCGCGTGGCTCAGGTAGCGGATCATTTGCCGCGCCTTACTGCCGCCCATCCAGGCGGCGAACACCGGCTTGCGCGAACTGTGCGCCACCTTGACCACGGTCTCGGCCACCGCCTTGAACTCCACCAGCGGGTGATGGGTGAAGATCACCAGGATGGCGTCGACATTCGGGTCCTTGCGCAAGATCTCCAGCGCCGCCGCATAGCGCTCTGCCCCAGCGTCGTCGAGCAGATCCACCGGGTTGCCCGGCGACCAGCCGGCCGGCAGCATGGCAGCCAGCTGCGCCACGCTGTCGGCATCGAGGTTGGCCAGTTCACCCTTGCGCGAGAGCAGCGCATCGGCAGCAATGATCGCCGGTCCGCCGGCGTTGCCGACAATGGCCAGGCGCGGTCCCTCCGGGAGCCGTTGCGACGTCAGGATCTCGGCGACATCGAAAATATCGTCCAGTTCAGTGACCCTTACAATACCGGCGCGCTCGAACACGGCGCTGTACACGGCGTCCTCACCGGCGATGGTCCCGGTGTGCGACAACGCCGCCCGCGCCGAGGGTTCGAAGCGGCCCGACTTGTAGGCAACAATCGGCTTGCTGCAGGCAAACGAGCGCGCCGCGGACATGAACCGTCGGGCATGCCGGATGGACTGCACATAGAGGATGATGGCACGCGTGCTCGGGTCGGTCCCCAGGTAGTCGATCAGATCACCGTAGCCGGCGTCCATATTGTTACCGAGCGATGCAAACAGCGAAAATCCGACGCCGGCGTCCGCCGCCCAGTCCAGTATGGCGTTGGACAGCGAATGCGACTGGGAGATGAACGCCAGATGCCCCTGCCGCGGCAGCGCCACCGCCTGGCTGGCGTTCAACCCCAGCTCGGGCACGATTACACCCAGCGAATTGGGGCCGATGATGCGCATGTCCCGGTAGCGGGCCGCCACCCGGGCCAGCTGTTCCTCGCGCTGCACGCCTTCCGGCCCCGCTTCGCGGAAACCACAGGAAAGAATCACGACCCCGAGGATGCCCGCTTCGCCACAGTCGCTGACCGCCTGCAGAACCTCCTGCGCCGGTGAACAGATGACTGCCAGGTCAGGCGTTCTCGGCAGACTTTGCAGGCCGGGATAAGTCGGTACCCCGCTGACCGATTCGACGACCGCGCTGACGGGGTAGACGATGCCGCGAAAACCGCCGCCCAGCAGGTTAGCCAGCACCCGTTTGCCGAGGTCAGCAGGGTCCCGGCCGATGCCGATGAGGGCAACCCGGCGTGGTTTGAAGATCTTGTCGAGGTTAAATATGCTCACGACCGTTCATGGTCCGCGTGCTACGGCTTCTACGGTCTGTTTGATGGTAGTCCCGATGCCCCGGGAAGTCCATGCAGCCCGTGCGGGAATGGCGGTCGCGTTGGTGCGGGAGGCGCCTTCAGCATCGCCAGCCACGCGCTGATCAGCCCGGCATTGCCCGCGCAGCGTGGCAATCTTGTGGTTCGCCGTCAGGCACTTGCAGATTACTGCATGGCCTGCAATCAGCGCCGCATCCAGGCCACACGGATTCGCTACGGGCATGGCAGCCACACCAGCGGTGCGGCCCTGCCGGCCGCTGTCAGTCCTTGTTTTTCTTGTCCGCCCCGCCGCTACCGGCGCCCGGGACATAAGCCTTCATGAGGTTGTCCTGCATGCTCTTCCAGAGCTGAAGGTTGCGCTCGGCCATGTCCTTGAACGCCGACGACGGCGCCATCTGCAGCATGCTTTCCATCTGATCCTGCAACACCTGCTGCTGGCGGATGAAGGCATCCATGCTCTTCTCGAGATAGGTGCCGACAAACGACTGCAACGTATCGCCGTAGTACAGAATGATCTGTTCCAGCAGCCGGGTACTCAGCATGGGCTGACCCTTTTCCTCCTGCTCGACGATGATCTGCAGCAGGATGCTGCGGGTAATGTCATCACCGCTGCGGGCGTCGACGACTCGGAACTGCGCACCGTCCATGACCAGCTGACGGATGTCATCCAGTGCAATGTAGCGGCTCTCCGCCGTATCGTACAGGCGGCGGTTCGCGTACTTCTTGATGATCCGTGCTTCACTCATGCTCGACGTGCCCGGCTCAGCTCATGTAGTGTCCGCCGTTCACCGGGATGTTGGCGCCGGTGATGAAATCGGCATCGTCGGCCGCCAGGAACACTACCGTGCGGGCGATGTCTGCCGGCCGCCCCAGCCGGTTGCGCGGAATCTGCGCAATGATCTGGTTGCGGATGTCCTCTGGGACGGCATTGACCATCGGCGACTCGATGTAGCCCGGCGACACAGTGTTGGCGGTGACGCCCTTGCGCGCGCCCTCCTGGGCGATCGACATGGTGAAGCCGTGGATGCCGGCCTTGGACGCCGCGTAGTTGGCCTGACCGAATTGGCCCTTCTGGCCGTTGATGGACGAAATGCTGATCACCCGTCCGAAGCCGCGGTCCAGCATGCCCTCGATGACATTACGCGTGGCATTGAAGACGCTGTCGAGATTCGCCTGCAGCACGTCACGCCACTGCTCGTGAGTCATCTTGCGCAGCGTGGCATCGCGCGTAATACCGGCAACATTAACCAGTATGTCGATAGGCCCAGCCAGTTCCGTGGCCTTGACCACCGCCGCCCTGGTGGCCTCGAAGTCGGTCAGATCACAGGGCACCACACCGATATCGTAACCGTCTTTCTTCTGTTTGGCCTGCCACTCGGTCGCCATGCCCTCCTCGGCCGGCAGGCAGGTCGCCACCACCTGGCATCCCGCCTGGGAAAGCTGCCGGCAGATCTCCGAACCGATGGTACCGGTTCCGCCTGTTACCAACGCTGTCTTCTGTGCCATTGTTATTCCTCCTTGCTTGATTCCTTGAATTGGTTCCACTCATAGCAGCCCGCGCCGTCGCAGCCGGTGGCTGCGTGCCAGGCGCGACGTCGCGGTTTCATGCAGGCTGTCTTGCATCCGCCGAATGCGGCGGCGTTCACCGCTCCACCGCCGTGGCGACACCCTGCCCACCACCGATACACAGGGTCGCCAGACCCTTGTGCACATCACGTTTCTGCATCTCGTGCAGCAACGTCACCAGGATGCGCGCGCCAGACGCGCCGATCGGGTGACCGAGGGCAATCGCGCCGCCGTTGACATTCACCTTGCTGCTGTCCCAGCCCAGTTCACGATTGACGGCGATGGCCTGGGCTGCGAACGCTTCGTTGGCCTCGATCAGATCCAGGTCAGCCAGCTGCCAGTCGGCTTTTTCCAGGCAGCGCCGGGTGGCCGGAATCGGCCCTGTGCCCATGATGGCGGGATCGACACCGGCATTACCGTAGGCGACCAGACGCGCCATGGGTTCCAGGCCCAGTTCCCGCGCCCGGCGCGCCGAGGTGACGACGAGCGCCGCCGCGCCGTCATTGATACCGGAGGCATTACCGGCGGTGACCGTGCCGTTGTCCGTTTTGAAGGCAGCACGCAGTCCGGAAAGGCCCTCGGCCGTGGTGCCGTGGCGCGGAAACTCGTCCACGTCGAAGATCAGCGGCTCCTGCTTGCGGCGCGGGATTTCCACCGGCACGATTTCGTCGGCAAACCGGTTGGCTTTCTGCGCAGCCTCGGCCTTCTGCTGGGAGGCCGCGGCGAAGGCATCCTGCTCCTCGCGGGTGATGCCAAAGCGCTCCACCAGGTTCTCGGCGGTACAACCCATGTGATAGTCGTTGAAAATATCCCACAGGCCGTCGCGGATCATGGTATCGATCAACGCCCACTCGCCCATGCGCATGCCGTTACGCGAGCCCGGCAAGACGTGCGGCGCCAGGTTCATGTTCTCCTGGCCGCCCGCGATAATCAGGTCGGCGTCACCGCAGCGAATCGCCTGCACTGCCAGGTGCACCGCTTTCATGCCGCTGCCGCATACCTTGTTGATCGTCATGGCCGGGACCTGGACCGGCAGACCGGCCTCGATGGCGGCCTGGCGCGCAGCGTTCTGGCCGACGCCGGCGGTGAGCACCTGACCCATCATGACCTCGTCCACCTGGCCGGGCTCCAGACCGTTGCGCGCCACCAGCGCGGCGATCACCCTGGCGCCCAGCGAACTGGCCGGAATTGCCGCCAGGCTACCCTCGAACTTGCCGATCGCGGTCCGCGCCGCATCGACAATGACTACGTCTTCCATTTCACTGGCCTCCCGATAATAAGCAGCCCGGCAACCGCACCCTGCCGGGGGGCTGCCGAAACCAAACGCTAAAAGGGTCTGTTACCTGCCGCCGCCGCGGACAGCCTGCTGCCGGGGCCTGCGGGCGCGCAAACGCAAAGGCCGGCCACTATAGCATGCCGGCCATGCAAGCTACCCAGGTTGGCGCGGAGCAATGGACTTTCGGCTACTCCGCCAGTCCGCCGGTCGCCTTTTTGCTCGCGTCTTCCGCCCAGCTGGCCACCGCCTGCTGCGTCTCGGTGGCGATGCGGGCAAACTCCTGGGCCCGGTTGATAAGTCGCTCACCGAACTCGGAAACCAGCTGACCCTGTTCTGACAGCATGTCTTCGGGGCTCTCCGCCTTACCGAGAATCGAGGTCTGCCGGGTGCCCAGGTCCAGATAGTCGCGGGCTACGTCCAGCTGCTGACGGGCAACACGCTCCATGGCCGTAACTGTGATTTCGTTCAGTTTCATCATGGGTTCAACAGCGCTCTTGCTGAGTTTTACCCATTCGTTGAATACTTCGGTGTTCATGGTGATTTCCTCCCGTGTGCGTGGCACAACTGCATTACTCGAACATAACAGAAACATCTCTTGCTGCAGTGCAGCATAGTTGCTTCTGGGTCGGTTGTCAAGCCAGGTCTGCACTTACCGAGCGATATCTGCCTATCCTTTTGTATCTACTGGTTTATAGCGAACGAGTACAGCCGCATTGGCGAACCATCAGATCGCCCATAAGGCCCCGGGGATGCTGTGTTGCAATGCAATATACTGGTGCTATACTTTCGCTTAAACCTTATCGACTTGTGAGGACACACAGATGGCGGGATTTGCGGAATCATCGGACGCCTGGAGCAAGGCCTGGCTCGATATGCAGAAGCAGTACATGGATGCCTGGCTTAAGCTCTCGCCCGACAAGATGCCCTGGCAGGCTGCTGCATCGCCGTTCGCCGCGGCTGGCGGCAACCCGTGGGCGGACTCCTTCGAACAGTGGTCGAAACTGTTCGGCCAGGGGATGCCGAAGACGGCCAGAGACGTCAATGCCCGCCTGTTCGATCTCGGCAAGAGCTACATGAGCATGAGCGAGAGCTTCTGGCAGCTCCTGCAACAGGGTAAAGATACCGCTGCATGGAGCGGGAACTGGCAGGAGTTGCTGAAGGGCAGCGTCGCGCAGCTCGGCAAGGGGTTCGATTTCCCGGGCGGCGCCGCTGATCCCTGGTCGGGTTTCGCCAGCCTCTGGGGCCTGCCCTTGAACAACTGGCAGCGCATGGCAGCCGCGTTTTCGCCGTTTCCCGGGGAAATGGAGAAGGCGCTGCGCGAGGAGCGGGTCCCGGAAACCAGCGAGATGACCCGGCTGGTTCGGCACTACCTTTCTGTGCCGCCGGTCGGCTATACGCGCGAATGGCAGCAGCAGCTGCAGGACTGGAGTCGCTTGTCCATCGAGTATACCCATGCGGTGCAGGATTTCTCTACGCTGCTCGGCAAGGTGGTGCAGCGCGCGCTGGAACTGTTCGGCAAGCAGGTGACGGAAAGGAGCAAAGCAGGCGAGTCCTTCGAGGGGCTGCGCGCCCTGTATGACCTGTGGATCGATTGTGGCGAAGAGGCCTATGCCGAGCAGGTCGCAACGCCGGAGTTCCCGCACCTGCAGGCCGAGCTGGTCAATGCCCTGATGCGCATGAAGCGTCATGAGCAGCTGATAGTAGAGGAAGCCATGACGGCCCTGAACATACCGACCCGGCGCGAGATGGACACCACCCACCAGCGGGTCCACGAACTGCAGCAGCAAATGCGGCAGCTGCAGGACGCGCTGGAAGACGCGGCGGAAGCTCGAGTCCAGACGCCCGCCCCGGCGCCAGCGCCGACCCGCAAGGTCGCCGCGCGCAAAAAGGCTGCGCCCAGGAAGGCCGCAGCCAAGAAGACCGCCAGCACGGCAACACGCCGTGCCCAACCCAAGACCAGGAAGGGATAAGCCATGATAAATCTGCCCCTGCAACCGGATCAGGTGCTCAAGGAAGCGGTTGAATTCAACCGCAAGATTACCGCCGGCCTGACGAGCCTGAAACAGATCGGTGAAGTCGAAGTCGGCACCGCGCCCAAGGACGCCGTCTACAGCGAGGACAAACTGGTCCTTTACCGCTACCGACCCACTGTCGACAAGCCTGCGAAAACGCCGCTGCTGATCGTTTACGCTCTGGTCAATCGCCCGTACATGACAGACCTGCAGGAAGACCGCTCCATCATCCGCAACCTGCTCGATCACGGCGAGGACGTTTACCTCATCGACTGGGGCTATCCGGACGGCGCTGACCGCTTTCTGCAGCTGGACGATTACATCAACCGTTACATCCATCACTGCGTGCGTCACATCTGCAAGGCACACGGGTTGAAAAAGATCAACCTGCTCGGTATCTGCCAGGGCGGCACGTTCAGCTTGTGCTACACGGCGATGCGCCCGGAACGGGTCGCCAACCTGGTGACCATGGTCACGCCCGTGGATTTCCACACCCCGAACAACGTGCTCAGTGAATGGGCCCGCGGCCTGGACGTCGACCTGCTGGTCGACACCGTCGGCAACGTGCCAGGCGAGTTGCTGAACTGGACCTTCCTGTCGCTGAAACCGTTCCGGCTCACCAGCCAGAAATACGCCGATCTGGCCGACATTCTGGACGACACCAAAAAGCTGAAGAACTTCATGCGCATGGAGAAATGGATTTTCGACAGCCCGGACCAGGCCGGTGAGGCGTTCCGCCAGTTCGTACACCTGTTCTACCAGCAGAACCGGCTGGTGACGGGTGGCCTGGAGATCGGCGGGCGCCCGGTCAGCCTCGGCGCGGTCACCTGCCCGGTCCTGAACGTCTATGCGACTTACGACCACCTGGTGCCGCCGGAATCCTCGAAGGCCCTCAAGCAGCATGTCGGCACCAGGGACTACACCACCATCGAGTTCAAGGGCGGCCACATCGGCATCTATGTCAGCGGCAAGGCCCAGCACGACATACCCCCGGCGGTCGCGGCCTGGCTGCAGGAACGCAGCAGCTGATCAGCCGAGCAAGGCGTCGAGGTGCGCAGCCACGCTGCGCGCCAGTGCCGGCAGCACGTAGCCGCCTTCCAGCACCGATATGATCCGACCGCCGGCATGGCGGTCGGCCAGTTGGCGCAACTCCCCGGTCAGCCAACCGTAATCGCGCTCGTTCAGATTCAGGTCGGCCAGATCGTCCTGCCAGTGGGCGTCGAAGCCGGCCGAGATCATCATCAGCTCGGGCTCGAACGCATCCAGTGTCTCCAGCCATTCGGCTCCGACCCGTTCACGAAAGGTAAGACTGCCGGTGCCTGCATCCAGGGGGGTCTTGACCATGTGCGCACCAGGCGCGCCGGTGTCGGAGTGGGGAAAAAACGGGTGCTGGAACGACGAGCAGAACAACACGCGTGGATCGTCGTGGAAGATGTCCTCGGTGCCGTTGCCGTGGTGGACGTCGAAATCGACGATGGCAATGCGCTGCAGACCGTAGTGCGTCAGGGCATGGGCGGCCCCCACCGCGATATTGTTGAATAAACAGCACCCCATCGCGGCGGCCCGCTCGGCGTGGTGCCCGGGCGGCCGGATCGCGCAGAACACACATGTCGTCTCCCCCGCCAGCACCAGGTCTACGGCAGCCACCACCGCTCCGGCCGCATGCCGGGCGGCGTCGAGGGTGTGTGGATTCATCGCCGTGTCCCGGTCAAGCCAGTACAGGCCTGATGTCGGGGCTAGCGCAAAAATGCGTTCCACGTAGTGCGGATCGTGCACGCGGTGAAGCTGCTCGCGGGTCACCGCCGGCGCATCGTAGCGGCGCAGCGCCAACTCGAAACCGCTGGCGAGCAGTTGGTCCTCGATAGCCGCAAGCCGTGCGGGCGCCTCCGGATGCGCTGCGCCCATGTCGTGCAGCCTGCAGGCGGGGTGTGTAATGTAGGCGATGGTCATGGACAGACATCTGGGCGGTTTGGGAACAGTGTAATCCATTCTCCCGGAGCATGCGCCTGCAAGCCTCAGACCTTGCAGATTCGGGCACCAGCCCGACGAACATCCCGTGGCCGGTGCCTGTGCCGCTACAGCCGGGGGCAATTGCCGTATTGCGCCGATGCCGGCGTATGCGGAGAGCTGAGTCGAGAACACTCCCTGCGGGGCTGCCCGGAGGCGCCGTTTCGCCTGCGCTCAGCTGGCCCGCCGCAGTTCGGACACGGTTACCGGCTGCCTGAAGCCTTTGACGACGACGCTGCGCGGGCGGTCAAAACGCAGCTGCGCCCCACCCTGCACCGCCCGCTGCACGCTGTCCGATACAATGATCGACATCGGTTCGGCAAAACCGCACAGACGTGCGGCCAGGTTGACCGACTCGCCGATCACCGAGTAATCCAGATGCTCCGGCGAGCCGATGTTGCCGATCACTGCGGGCCCCTGGTGCATTCCGCAGCCTACCGCAACCAGGCGTTCCCCGGCCTCGCGGCTGGCCCGGCGGGCCTGGGCGATGATGTCGAGTGCACACAGGCAGCTGCGCAGCGCCCGGCCCTCGCCTTCGAACACGGCCATGATGCCGTCGCCGGCATACTTGTCGACATACCCCCCGTGACGGTAGACCAGATCGACCTGGGCGGCGAGCTGCCCGCTGAGCAGCGCAAACAGGCGCTCCGCCTCGATGTCCTGCGACAGCTGGGTAAAACCGCGAATATCGGTGAACAACACACAGACATCTACCTGTTGCGGTGCCGGCACGACACCGCTCTCGGAGTACTGTTCGGCAATCTGCCGGGTACGCGGGGAGAGGTAACGGTTGAGGCTGCTGCGCACGCGTTCGAGCTGCAGGTAGAGTTCTGCGCGCTGCAGGTGGCTGTGCAGGCGAGCCTCCAGAACCACGGGTTCGATCGGTTTGGGAATGAAATCATCGCAACCTGCCCCGAAAGCCGCGGTCAATGCCTGGCGTTCGTGCAGCGCCGTCACGACCAGTATGGGAGTCATCCGATGCCGCGGTGTGGCGCGCAGCCGGCGGCAGGTCTCGATACCGCCGATTCCCGGCATCTTCAGGTCCAGCACCAGGGCATCGACAGCGCTGGTGGCGGCCAGCGCCAGCGCCTGCTCACCGCTTTGTGCTTCCGTGACCCGGTAGCTAGCGCGCTCCAGCATGCGCCTGACGACGCCGCGCGCGGTCGACTGATCGTCGACAATGAGAACCGTCTTGCGCTGCTCGGACACCATGAAACTATGGCGTCACGCCCCACCCGCCCCTTTAATCCGCCTCGCGCACCCACAAACGTCTGACCGGTGCTGCGCCAAGCGTGCCCTGTTGCGCGGCGGATATCGCTGGTGCGCTCGCGCATGATTTCGATATAGACGACCAGTACGAAAGCGTGGTGTCACCACGATACCGGCCAGCATGATCATGCCGAGGTTTACCGGCATGGCCATGGGCGGATCCGCCGGACCGATGCCGGGCGCTACGACCACCAGGGCAGAGGGCACACTGAGCAGGATGATGAACGGCTTGCGCCGCGACTCGCACTGGATCGCCATCACCACGAACACCGGAAACAGGGCCAGTATCAGCAGCGTCTCGGTGAGCCGCCGACCTTCCTGCAACCTATCGCGGGCGCCATCGTCACACAGCGCATAGCCGGACGGCAGCTGCAGGTCCGCGAGCGTGTCATCGATGGCGGCCAGCGCACCACCCGGCGTCGCATCGCCATTGCGCGAGGCGCTGCCCTCTAGCGCCCGCTGATGCCTGCAGCGAGGGGTTCGAAGGCAAAGATATGGAACGGTGGCGTGGCGGTTTGCTCGCCCCCGTGCAGCGGCGCCGAGCGGTGCAGCTGGTTAGTCACCGTATACAAGCTGCCATCGGGGCCGAAGCTGAACGCGTCGGGCCACGACAGGCGCTGGTCCTGGATATAGACGCGATACTCGCGTGACTTATCGATCACACCGATGGCGTTGTTGGCGATATCGGTCACATAGATGTTGTCTTCGCTGTCGATGGAAATCCCGTCGCACACCGGCTTGCGCCCGTAGCGCTCCACCTTGCCCGCCAGCGCCCCCGGCGCGAGGCTCTCATCGAGCAAGTCTTCGACGCGCACGCGGTACAGCGAAGTCCCGTGCATGGGACCGTAGTAGAGCCATTCGCCCCTCGTGTCGAGCGCAATCGGGTTCACCCCGATGCGCGGGCGCACGGTGGAACCGTCTGCCTGCCGGATCTCCACCGCTTCGCCGTCGATCACCAAGTCGATGTCTTCCGGTACCACGCTCAGGTGCCCCTGCAATACCCGGCGCGCATACCCGCTGCGGTAATGAACAACGATCAGGGCGGCGTTGTCACCGCCAGCCGGGTCGGCGATATAGATTTGGTTACGGGCTTCATCGATGGCCAGGTCATTGACGAAGGAATTAGCGTTGGTAATCGGTTCCGGCAGGAAAATCAGCTTGTGCAATTTGTTGTTTCTGCTGTCCCACCCCACCAGCTTGGGTATGGCAGCACCGCGCATACCGTTATCCAGCATCCAGACGATACCATCGTTGTCGCTCTGGATGCCCAGCACCGAATGCAGCGTCACGTCGGCATCGCCGCCGCTGGCCACCAGCGGGTTCGGAAACGCCTGCAAGCGGCCGGATGCCCACTCGGCGACACGCCAGTCGGGCGCAAAAAACTGGTGCAGGCTGACGATGATGCGCTGGTCCGGCGTCACGGTGATATTGCCCGGCGCCTGGTCGAGGCCGGCAACGAGTTCCAGTTGCCGCTGCGGCTCGTTGCTGCAGCCCAGCATGCTTACGCCTGCCAGCAACGCCATACACACATAGTCGCGATAAAGCATCGTCTACTCCCATTGTTATCCCCAGTCCGGAACACCGTTCCCGCGTCTCACCAGGCGAGCGCGCCCGGACCCTGTTACGGCAATTGTAAAGATGCTTCCCTGCATGTAACAGAGTCTGGCGCCGCTGGTCGTTGCCAGCGGTCTGACTTCAACCCCGGCAGGAGCGCCCTCCTGAGCGCGAGGAATGGCCGCACCAGGCGAGCCCTCAGCAATGCGCCACGATCAGCGGCACATACATCTCGGCAGCGCTAAGACCACCGTGAAAACCCACCATGGTAAACGGCTTTTCGCCCGGCATCGGATCCTGGATCACATAGCCGTGCTTCAGCATCAGGGTATAATCGCCAATGCGCGACGCCAGCTCGGGGTGCGGCTCACCTAGGCCGAACAGATTCTGCTGCAGCAGCGCCGCGCTGTGATGCCATTCGATGACCTGCCCCAGATGTTCATCCAGATAATCCTCGAATGCCTGGCCGAAACCGGCGCGCACATAAGCGTAGCTCAGGCGCTGCTCGCCGCACAGCGGCAAGGCAAGGCAGTCCTTCAACAGCGGATGCGTCGCCAGCTCGATGCGTTTTTCCGCCGCGACATCGACGAAACCGTGATCGGCCGTAACCAGCACGGTGCTGTCGGTTCCCGCCAGCCTGTCGAGCAGACGCACAAAGCCGGCGTCCAGCGCGGCGAAGTGCTCGCTCACGCCGTCACTGGCGACGCCCAGTTCGTGGGCCAGACGGTCGAACCCCGGCCAGTAGGCGTACACATAGCCAGGCGCGTCTGTGCTGCGCACCGCCCGCGCGATGCTCCTGAAACACTGTTCCAGATCGCGATAGGGCCGCAGCTCGGCGCGGCCGAGATGGGCGCAGTTGAATTCGGAATGCGCGATCCAGTCCGGGCAAACCGAGGTGCTTTTCACGGCCAGGCGATCGAACAGCGGCACATGGCCGAACAGCGCCGCAGCACTAACGCCCGTCCCGCCCAGCGGCTGCCCGCCGCAGCGCGGCGCGAAGGGCAGTACCGCCAGCACACTGCCCACCTCACGAAACCAGGTAAACCAGCCGGTGAGGCCGTGCTGCTGGGGCGCCTGACCGGTTAGAAAGGTGGTGATGGCCGTCGCCGTGGTGGGTGGCGCTACCGAGGTCAGCCGCGTCAGCAACTGGCGGTGCAGCGTGCTGCCGGCACCCTGCTGCGTCAAGTACTGGTAGCCCAGGCCGTCCAGCACCAGCAGCACCAGTTTACGCGTACCGACCAGCGGCTCGAGGTCGAGCGTTGGCAGCGACGCGTAACCCTCGGCACGGCCCCCGCAGGCACTGACCACGGTGGCCATCAGGTTGACGATGCTGCCGCCCCGATAGTCCGGGTACACCCATGCATCCCCCGCTGCCGCATCCGTCACGCGTCCCGCTCCGGGTCCGTCGGGCCGGGCAGCAGGCCCTGCGCCTGCCGGTAACTCAGATCCTGGATGCCGCTCTTGCGCATCGAGAGTGCCAGTGAATGCGCCAGCGCCGCGGCAAACACGCGCCGGTAAAAGGGCAGCGAGGCGTCGAACGCCGGCAACGCGCTGTCCAGGGTCTCAGCCGCGGCGAGGCGCTGCTCGAACGCACTGCGCTGCGACTCGATGAGCGCCAGCAGTCGCTGGTCCTGTGCGGCGCGCGCATCGAAATGCAGGGTCCAGGTAAGGTCGGGCTGCAGCACGCACTCGCCGATGTACTGGCCGAAACGGCCATCGCCCCACTCGGCCGGCGCGATCAGCGACAGCCGGAAGCCATTTGCCTTGTGGTACAGGCAGTAGCGCTTGCCTGGCACCGGTTTGAAATCAAACTTGCTGTGCAGTACAAACAGCGAGGTAAACAGCTCGCTGGAGATCTGATCGACGCGCTTAGGCGGCACCGACAGCTGCGTGCGGCTCGCCGTGAGGCTGTCAAGCACCGGCGCAAGCCCCTTACCCTGAGGATTAGGATTCCTGCTCATGATACCGATACTGTAGCCAAAACCGTTGCCGGAACGAAACACCCAGGCGTGCCGCAGACGGCTTATAGCTATAATTTTCGTAACCAGCGGCGCAACCCGCGGCGCGCCGAAGCTGCGAACAGGAGCCGATCTCCCGTGTACTGGTTTTCGCGCAAAAAGAAGCCGATCACGCCCATCAACGGCCTTATCCTCCCCGGTGGCGGAGCGCGCAACGCTTACCAGGCCGGCGTGCTCAAGGCCATCGCCGAGCTGTTGCCGGCCGACGCGCCGAACCCTTTTTCGGTCGTGTGCGGGACCTCGTCCGGGGCCCTGAATGCCGCCATCCTGGCCAGCAATGCCATGCAACTGACCGAGGGTGTAGCGCGCATGAACGGCGTCTGGGAGAACTTCCATTCCGCCAAGGTGTACCGCACCGACTGGTGGACGGCGCTGACCACCGGTTCGCGCTGGATGGCCGCTTTTGCCACCGCGCGGCTCGGCAGCGCCGCACCGCGTGCCCTGCTCGATAACAGCCCGCTGCGCACCCTGATCGAAAGCCATATCCGCCTAGCCCGCGTGCAGCAGGCGATAGACAGCGGCGCGCTGCGTGCGCTCGCCGTCACGGCGTCCAGCTACAGCAGCGGGCATTCCATCAGTTACTACCAGGGCAGCGAAAAGCTGCGCCCGTGGCGGCGGGCACGGCGCATGGGCATCGCGCAGGAGATCACCATCGACCACCTGATGGCCTCCAGCGCCATCCCACTGGTATTCCCGGCGGTATGG
>Ga0209536_100001646_pt1 | contig 36605 bp, 29 predicted proteins | sample DeeMarSeWOR28_12_FD_187461 | JGI IMG/M metagenome (GOLD analysis project Ga0209536, IMG submission 187461) | Marine sediment microbial communities from White Oak River estuary, North Carolina - WOR-2-8_12 (SPAdes) (version 2) | ecosystem: Environmental > Aquatic > Marine > Intertidal zone >...
ACTCGTGTCTTTTCCGGCCGCAAGAAGCTCTTGACGCGGTGCGCTCTGTAGTGGAGAATTTCCTGGGTAATTGACGAGTGTGGTCGACGAGAAGGCAGTTCGCTTGAAAGGTGGTGTCCCATGCTGAGAAAAACGCTCTGTTTACTGGTTATGCTGGCGGGCCAGATTGCCTCGGCCCAAAACAGCGATTACTTTCGTGCTACTTACGGCGAGCTGCTCGCCGGCTCCGGTGAGAAGGCCGATCTGTGGTGGGCCTCTTCCGGATGGAAGATCAGCCGGGACAAACCGGCTCCCGAAGCCCGAAGCTGGGCCGTTGAAATACGCGCCGCCCGCAACGAGGCCGAGGCTGCCCAGTTGGTGATAAGGCCGAAAGTCGCTTTAAGCCGTTTTCTTGCCTACGCCGGCAGTCTGAAAGGCCCCGGCGGGGCGGTCATCGGTCCCGAGAACGTAGAAGTGCTCGAGGTCAGATACGTTAAAATCGAGCTGCCGACCGACAAGAGCTCGGTAGCCGGTCTCTGGCCCGATCCTCTGCCGCCTTTGAGAGACGCAATTGATCTGGAGGCGAACAAGAACCAGCCGCTCTGGGTCCGCGTTAAGGTGCCGCCGGGAGCCCCGGCGGGAATCTACACAGGTCAAGTCACCCTCAAGGCGCAGAACTACAGAAGCGATGTCGCGCTTCGCGTCGAGGTCTATGATTTTGATCTGCCGGACAAGATGACCTGCAAGACCGCCTTCGGTTTTTCCGCGGGCAACGTATACAAGTATCACAAGCTGTCCGACGACGGGCAGAGAAGGCAGGTGATCGATAGGTATTTGGCCAACTTCAGCGCCCATCACATCTCCCCGTACAACCCGGCGCCGCTGGATTCGATCGATGTCACCTGGCCCGAAATTACCGAATCGACCCGTTCTTGGGAGATCAAGCCTCAGTTTGACTGGACGGCCTGGGACGCGGCGATGACCCGGGCGATCGATCACTACAACTTCAATTCCTTTCGTCTGAGCATCCCTGGTCTCGGCGGCGGGACATTTCACTCGCGGCGCGAGCCCGAGCTGCTGGGTTTCAGTGAGGACACGGCCGAATACAAAGCGGCCTTCAGCGCCTACTGTCGCGAAGTCCAGGAGCATCTGCGCGAAAAAGGTTGGCTCGACGAGGCCTTTGTCTATTGGTTCGATGAGCCTGCGCCGAAGGATTACGAGTTTGTCATGAACGGCTTTGCCAAGCTGAAAGCTGCCGCTCCGGATATCACCCGTATGTTGACCGAGCAGGTCGAGCCCAATCTCATCGGCGGCCCCGATATCTGGTGCTCTATCTCCAACAATTTCAAAGAGGAGGCGGCCAAAGAGCGACGCAAGCACGGCGAGAAATTCTGGTGGTATGTCTGCACCGGCCCCAAGGCGCCGTACTGCACGTTGTTCATCGACCATCCGGGCACCGAGCTGCGGGTCTGGCTCTGGCAGACCTGGCAGCGAAGAATAGACGGAATCCTCGTCTGGCAAAGCAACTACTGGACAAGTCCCACCGCTTATCCGAATTCCGAGCGGCCGCAGAATCCCTATGAGGATCCCATGGGCTGGCGCACCGGCTACGGTACGCCCGAGGGTTCCAAGAGGCCCTGGGGAAACGGCGACGGCCGGTTCATCTATCCACCCGAAGCCGCAGCCGATGCAAGACCGGCCGAGCCTGTTCTCGAAGGGCCGGTCGACAGCATCCGCTGGGAAATGCTGCGCGACGGCATCGAAGACTACGAATATATGGCTGTTCTCGAAAGACTGCTTATGGTTAATGAAGATATTCTCGACGACGATCAAATGCAGAGGTACATGGCCCTGCTGTATGTCCCCGATGAGATCACAAGTGACATGACCACCTTTACGAAAGATCCCGCGCCCATCGAGGCACATCGGGACCTGGTCGCGCGGGCGATCGTCACTCTAAGCAAGCTCTAAGTTGCCGGCCTCATTGCTGCGGCACGGATTTGCTCATAGCCCAGAACACGGCGTTGATCAGAAGGGTGCGAAAATCCTCGTTCTTGAAGTCGTCCGGGTGCCCCAGCGACGTGTAGAAGACGCGAGACTTGCCGTACCTGTTGGTCCAGGCCACAGGCTCGGGCTCGGCGCCGCCGATGGTTCCGATCAGCAGTTGCCTTGTCCGCTTGCCCAGCGGGCGCACCTCGTACAGTGAGCCGTTGCTCGTAAACGGCAAGCTCACACCGGCGAGAATCGGATGCCGTCTCGCCTTCTCGGCGAGCGTGACAGTGCAGATTGGTCCGCTGCCGTGATGGCCGTGATAGCTTCCGCCGAGCACGGCCGGATCGAGATCGCGCCACTCCGCGTAGCCCTCGGGCGCGGTGCCTCGCGTGTCGAACGCATGGCTGGCTGTGCGCAGGCCTATCAACGGCCTGCCGCTGTCCATGTAGTCGCGAAAGTATTTCATATCGGCAGCCGGCAGCGACCTGCGCCGCACGAACAGGACCGCTAAGTCCGCGTCGGCCAAAACTTCCATGCCGCCGATGTAGTTGCGGTCCGGGCCTTTCTTCTCGGTGCTGCCCTGAAGGACTTCACAGCACAGGCCGTATTTCATCTCCAGCTCATGTGCGAAGTCTGGTAGCGACTCGGCGGCTCCGTACTCACTCTCTGCGGAGATGAAGACAACTCGCGGGCGATGATCGTTCTTGAAGGTGAATTGCGGCTTGCCGGTCAACGAGGTCGATGTCACCGTGGGGCAAACGAATTTCTCCACATGCTCGATGACGAGGTCCGTGCCGGTAAAGTGGCTGACGCCAGGGCGCATGCGTGGGTTGTACATCGTGTCGGTAAGGTCACGCATGAGCACGACGTTCTTGCCGTATCGCGCCATGTTGCGCAGGCCGAAAGGCCTGCCGAGCACGCACATATTGGTGTGCACGCCCATGATGATGACATTGTCGATGCCGCGATGCTCGAGCAGATTCCAGATCTCGACGCCCGAATCGCTGATGGCATCTTTGTCGCTGATCTCGATAGTGTCTATCTGGCCGCGCCAGGGATTACCCTGTTTGCACGCCGGCTCACAGTCGCAGCCGCCATCGGAGTGATCGATGGGGTAGCCGACGGCTTGCTCGTTCTCGTCGATCCACCTGCACCATTTGGCGATGTCTTTGGGCAGGTTCGCCGCCTCAGGCGCACTGCCGGCGATCTTGCGGCCGGGGTGGTCCTGGTACGAATCCATTGTACCGCTGGGAGCGTGTATTATAAGCATGCCCATGTCGCGCGCCTTGGAGGCGACCTCGTTTATTCGCGGCGCAAGCTCTGCTCCCCTTCTGGTGGCTCCCTTGCACCAGTGCTGGTCCCACACATCGCAGATAATGATTGCGGTCTGCGAGGGCGCCCAGTGTAGTCTGTTGCTGAGCACTCTGAATTCACCTGGCGCCGCCGGTATCTGCTGTCTGTTTCGGGCCAGAAGCGTCAACTTCTCCGCGTTCGTCTGAGGTTTTGCCTTTTCTGCTGTTGCAAGCAGCAAGTTTGCTGCCAGGAGAAGCGCCATGCTTGAAGCTCTTGCCTTACCGATACCCATGTGAATTGCCTCCAAACAGAGTTAGTCTAAAGTCTTCTCGTGAAATCTCAGCCTCTTTTATAGAAGGGCGAGCCAGCCGCCGTCGACGTAGATTATCTGACCGGTAATGAAATCACCCGCTTTCGAGGCGAGCAGAACCGCCGCGCCCACGAGATCGTCGGGCTCACCCCACCTGGCTAGCGGAGTTTTCGAAAGGACCCAGCGGTCGAACTCCTCGTCGCTCCACAGCGGTTCGGTCAGTTCGGTGGCGATGTAGCCCGGTCCGATCGCGTTTACGTTGATATTGTACTTGGCCCATTCGACGGCCAGAGTTTTTGTTAGCATGAGCAAGCCGCCTTTGCTGCTCGCGTACGCCGCCGTTGTGGGCCGTGCGCCGTGGCATGTCAACGAGCCGATGTTGATAATCTTGCCCGCTTTGTCGACGTCTCTTCGATGCCGGCAGAATGCCTGCGACAAAACGAACGCCGAGGTGAGGTTCAGCTCAATGACTTCGTTCCAGGTGACAATGTCAACATCTTCAGAGGGGCCGCGGATGGTCGTCCCGGCGCAATTGACGAGAATGTCAATGCCATTTGTTTTGGCCGCTACACTGGCGAAAAGATCCCCTATCGATTCGGTATTTGCCAGATCGAAGGCAAAAGTCCAGACGTTGCTGTCAGTCTCGGCTTGAATTTGCCTGGCGGCTGTTTCGAGCTGCTCTTTGGTGCGAGAGACGATTGCCACATTGGCTCCTTGATTAGCCAGACCCTTTGCGAGAGCCAGGCCGATACCTCTGCTGCCGCCGGTAACCAATGCTGTCTTTGCCGATAAGCCAAAAAGTCTGCTTTCCATATCTATCTCATAATACAGAAAAGAGGGCAAATGGCAAGACGCAACAAATGTGGGTCGGAAGTAGTGCGGGGTATTTTGTCAAAAACCTCGACTTGGTTGCATTCTCACCATATATCCCACAATGACATTAGCGGCACACGAGATAATTCCTATGTTAACATGCCGTCGGACTAAAAAAGCCAGATTCCAATAAAGACAGAATCTGGCTTCGGAGGAGGGTGATGAAAAGCTGATAATAGCGGACCGAAAAAATCCCTTTCTTCTTTAGATATTAATCATCCTTAATTAATAATCGTGCAGATCCCTAACAATCCTTTAGGGAAAAAATACTAAGGCAAAAGAAAACTACACTTTTTTCCTCTGTGCGTCAAGATTTTAATGACAAAAATCAAAAAAATGTTTCAGTTTTCTTTCTCGGGCGTTCAAATGCCGTCGTGAAATCGTATTACTTTACTCCTGAAGTATAAACTTTGTTCCAATAACTTAACGGTCTCGCTGTTATTTTTTTCGACGTCAGTTCTTCAGAGGGTCTGAATTACGGGCAATCGGGTCACTATAGCAGAGCATAAGCAAGATCGGGCGATACAAGGCCGAGGCGACCAACGCCGAGATGGCCGTCGGATCGATAAGCCTCGCCGAGCAGATGGTTGGCAGCGGTGCGAGCATGCTGCTGGTCGAAGGGACCGCTGCGGAGGTGGCTGAGATCATCACAAGTCGTTGCCAAGTGCACGTGATGGGGATCGGGGCCGGGCCGCACTGTGACGGGCAGAGACTGATCGGCCCCGATGTTCTGGGGCTGGTTCAAGGGCCTTGCCCGAAGTTCTCGAAGAGTTACGACAATATGGCCGAGCGTCCTGTCAAGGACTTCCAAGCCTGCGCCAGCGAGGTCGAGAATCAGCAATATCCCGACGCCGAGCACACTTACCACATGAAATCCGGCGAACTCGCATGACTACAGGAACTGCTGAGAGAAAGACTCTGACCGCTCGATAATCGCCAGGTCGCCGGAGAAGCCGTCAATCACGAACCGCGAGGCTGGCCTCCTTTGTTCCGCCGTAGGCGCCCATGTTGATGCGAAGATTCTCGCCTCGTTCGTTGCCGGGATCGCCGGGCACCGATTGCAGTTCGGCGCCGAGCGGCGAAGCGGGATCGCCTGCGTCAATGCAGGGGCTGGTGATATCATCCGAAGTCCAGGCCCTCACCTCTGTGCTCCATCTGGCCGCTGCGCTCTTCAGGTGGTAATCGCCGTCGATTCGGGCCGAGCTGTTCGGGTTGTCGGCGTCGCCCCAATCCCGCAGCGAGACAAAAGCCGGATCGGCGTCAATGTTGCCCGCCCCGGGCCAGGCGCCACGGATATTGGTGTATGTCACGGTGGCGGTGCTGTCTGATATCTGCGCTTCAGGCGAGCCGTTGCCGTTGAAATAGATGATGGAGTTTGTGACGGTTGCCACTGAGCCGTCAATGCCGTTCAGCAGGTTTTCGACAATTGTGCAGTTGGTGATTGTCGGATCGCCGCCGGAGATGCCGTGCTGCGAATTTGCCGCGACTAGACAATTGGTGATCGTCGGATAGTTGTCGAAGACATAACGGCCGCTCTTGTACAGAACCATCTCGATGCCGGCGCCGCCGTTGGCGACAATATCGCAGTGGGTGATCGTCGGGTTGCCCAGCTTCCACAGCCTTATTCCGGCATGTGTATTGTCTCTGATGACGCACTTGGTGACGGTTGGGGACGCGCCTGTGCAGTAGAGCCCCCAGTCGCCGCCGGTGATGGTTATGCCGGCCAGGACGGAATTGGCATCTTCGCCGCTGGAGAATCTCACCGCTGCGCAACGGCCGCGGCCATTGATGATGGTTGCCGATACGACGTCGGGGTCATCCGGGTCGGCTGATCTGACTGTAAGGCTCTTGCCTTTGAAGTCTATGTTCTCGAAGTGGCGATAGATGCCGGGGCCAATGACTATCTCGTCGCCGGCACCGGCGTCGTTGATGGCACTTTGAATTGACGGATATGTCTTGCCTGTTGTGACATTCTCAATCGGTTGTGATTGTACGCTCACCGATTCAATACGCATCGGGTCCGGGTAGATGGTTGCCCCGTGCTGGTCGCTGGTCACAACCGTCCAGTAGGTGGTCTCGAACGGCAATGTTGCCAACAATTCCAGCGGCGGATCCGGTGTGTCGGAGACGATGTAGTTCAGGTTCTGAGGATCGGGTCCCAGCAGCAGCCGATAGCCGACCGCCCCTTCGGTGAGATCGCAACCGAACAGTGCTCCGTTGACATCCACAAAAGCACCATCTTCCGGGCCGACGAGCGCCGCAGGCTTCGGTATCCGAGCCGGATACGCCGACTCGTTGTAGAATTCCAGATGATCTGCGGTGGAGTTCCATTCGAAGTAGTATTCGTTTGCATCGGGAGCTAATCGAAGATTCTTGCCCGGTCCGGCGACGGAAATGTAATAGCCCGCCGTGACTCCGTCATTGTGAAGATCGCCGCCGGGCCAGATGGAGGCATTGGCTGAACGGCCAAACCAACTGGGCGGTGTGCTGTGAGTGGCAGGGGGGGCGGGGAATTTCACATTCAGTGCTCCGCGGTTGTACGTTCCGGCCGTCGAGAAGTAATTGTCGATCCAGCACGGCTCTGCATCGACGGCGCTTGCAAGAAATCGCGAAATATAGTCGCTATATCCGCGACAGGCGGGATCCAGCAGAGTGACGCGATTCACCGCAAAACGCGCATCGGCGTATTTCTCGTTAACACCAATAGCGACGTCAATCGCCGGCATGTTGCCCGTGCTAAAGCCCATCGTCTGGATTGGCTGGGCGTAATCCGGTGCGACGCTTGACAGATATACGATGAGCACGTCGCCATACTCATCGTATGGCGGTTCGTAAGAACTGACCGTAAGAAAGTTTGTTCTTTCGTACCAATCGGCCGGAGACGGCAGACTCCAGCCTCCGCCCATGGTGCAATTACCGCCGCCAAAGCCGACGATCGTCGGCTTTTCCGGATCAAAAGGAGGATTCGTTTGTACAAGGAATTTGTTGCCGAAATCCGGTACGACTATTACCTCGACCGTGTCGGGCCGGCTGAAAAGGTCGCCGTCACTTACGGTCAACTCGAACTCGCAGAGCTGGACCGTGTTTGCCTGGGTGAATCCGCTGATTGTCGGCGTGGCGGTGTCTACGTCGGCGATGTTGACCGATTGGCCCCAAACCTGGCGCCATTGGTAACTGAGCTCGCCGTAACCGTCACGGTCGAACGAGCCTGTTCCGTCGAGAACGATTGGGTCCCGGGCTGCGTATCGGGACGATCCTGCATCGGCTGTTGGAGCGCGGTTGCCTATCACAATGCCGACGATGTCGGGCTCACTGTCCAGCAGGCCGTCGTTCACGATCAGTTCGAACACGCACACACCGAGTTCGGTGGGGGCAAACGCAGGCTCGGCGGCGTTCTCGTCGCTTAACTCGACGGCCGGACCGGCGATTTGTCTCCAGTGATAGGTCACCGCCTGGTCGCCCGGGTCGCCAGAGCCTCTGCCGTCGAGTGTTACCACAACCGGAATCGAGCTCCATGACTGGTCGGGCCCGGCATCGGCTACGGGGGGACGGTTGCGAACTGTTACCAGCACTTCATCGGGGCGACTGCTATTGGTGCCGTCACTTACGACGAGCGCGAACCTGTATTCACCGTCGGTTTGTGGCGTGAACTTCGTCTGCACGCTGGTCGGATCGCTCAATTGAACTTCAGGCCCTGCAAGCTGCTCCCATTCGAACGCTGCTGCTGTGTTGTGGTCATAGAAGAAGCTCTCGCTGCCGTCGAGAGCAATCGGCCGGGGAGTTTCCACATACTGATCCGGGCCGGCATTCGCGATCGGCTTTACGTATCCGATATACTCGTCGGCGCCAATGTCAACGATTGCCGCGTAGATTCGAGTATCGCCGTCGATGTCGGTCCCGTCTGGGCCGGGGACAAAGTCAGGATCTCCGGCGCCTATGCAGGGCGAGTCCATTAGTAGATGATAATCATTGCTTTGAGGCCCTGCGAACAGAGGGTCCTGCGATATATTTCCGTCCGTTCCTGTTTTGTCCGCGGCACCGTCGAAAAACTGCTCGCCGGTTTGAAGGTTCGTCGAGCCGTAGTTGCCCCCGGAATTGTTCCAAACGTCATTGAATGCAACCGGGTTGGATCCGACGCTGACCGAGAATAGGCCGCCTCCGGATTTGGCGTTGCATATTATGTTGTTTACTATCGGGCACTGACCGATTTCGACACTGGACTCGACGTAAACATTGCCTGCAAAGCCCGATCCGCCGCCGGCAATGGCGCCACTTGCATCATTGCCTGAAATGGTGTTGTTGAACAATCGCCCGCCGGCAAGCAGAAGGAGACCGCCGCCGACGCTGGCCGAATTGTCGTACACTATATTGTTGCTGATCTCAGCGTTGCCCATATACGTCATGATCCCGCCGCCGGCGTAGGCCGAATTATTCTTGATGATGTTGCCCGTAATGATGGGGCTGGATTCGACGCAGGCAATTCCGCCTCCGTAGCCCAACGCGACAGGTAGATCATTCTCCATCTTCAATGGGCCGATGTTGTTCATGATGACATTGCCCTTGATGGTCGGCGAAGAATTCAGACAATAGATCCCGCCTCCCCAGACCACGTACTCTGCCTCCGGAATTGTAGTGTTGGCAGTCCCGTATCCGCCGACGATTGTAAAACCGGTCAGAACCGCCTGGGGACTCTCGCCGTTTTCGAACGTTACGACACTGCCCTCGCCGTCACCGTCAACGATCGTAACGGCGACAATCTCAGGATTGCCCGGATCGGTGCTGGTGACGACGATCTCCTTGCCGAGATAATTGATGTTCTCGAAATACGTGCCGGGCTCAACGATGACCACGTCTTGGTCGTTGCAGTCGCTGATTGCCTCCTGGATGGTGGCGTAGTTGCCTGGAACCGAGCGAGTTGCCGCCGATGCGAGTGTCGCTGCTACCAGCAGCGCTGCGAGAGTCAGTATAATCGATCTCTTCATTCTCCTTCTGTCCTTTCCGACAGGCCTGACAGGCAATAACGCACAGAGCACGGTGGAAATTCCTGAACCTGCCTCCTTGATGAGGTCACTTATTATCTTAGCACAAACGTGACTGGTCTCTCAGGATATTCTGGCCCACGTCCTCACCTGCCGTCATCACAATAGCCTTTTGTCTACTCGTATAGGACGTCTACAGGCGACTTTCGTTGCGAAGTTTCTGTTTTTTCGACGGAGAACCAGCGGGGCAATCTTGATTTGCCGCTGCTGACGGCGGTGTGATATGAGTAGATTGTCGACTATTTGGGAATCGGCAGGTCGAGCTCTGCGAGGACCTTTTTCATATCCTCCCAGACCTTTCTGCGGTTCTCTGGCGAGTAATTGCGCAGCAGGTAAGCAGTGTGATATGTCGCCATGAGCTTTATGGCCGGCCGGCCGATCCCGGTGTAGTATTCGTGGAACTGACCCCGCAACTGGCCTATCGACTTGGCGCTGTTGAGCAGCGTCCGGGCTGCATGAGCGCCGAGCGCGACGAGAATCTCAGGTTCAATTATCTCAATCTGTCTCTGCAGGTAGGGCAGGCAGCTTATTATCTCGTCGGCCCGTGGGTCGCGGTTGCCCGGCGGGCGACACTTCAGTATGTTGCCGATGAAGACGTCGCTTCGCCTGAGCCCGCAGGCGGCGATTATCTTGTCCAGTAACTGGCCGGCCCTGCCTACAAAAGGTCGGCCTTGAGCGTCTTCATCGGCTCCGGGGGCTTCTCCGACGAACATTATGCGGGCGTCGGGATTGCCCTCGCCCGGCACGGCATTGGTCCGGGTCGAGCCCAGGGTGCAATTGCGGCATTGACGGACCTCGTCGGCGATTTTCTCCAGTTCAGCGGCTTTCTCGGCAACAGCCATATTATCCTCCTGATCTTGGCCCTCGGATTGCCGGTCCGGATCCTTGGGGGCGAAACCGGCAAGGAACTGCTCCATCTCGAGGTGCTGGCGAACAACTTTGCCTATGTCCACATCGTTTCCCATCACCGCGAATTGTAGCGAGGAGGTCGGAGCTTGGCAACAAGAGAAGGAAAAAGTGAAAGGGCAAAACTTTCTACTCTTGACCTTCCTTGGGACTTGTCCTCGATTAGAAAAACTGATACGGTACAATACAACGTCCGAATTGGTATTAATTGTGTTCTTGCCTATGGGGAGTATCAAGCGGGTTTATAATGCATATCGAGATGTTAAGAATATTCTGCGATCTGGCAGATATGCGAAGTTTCTCGAAAACCGCCGAGAAGCACTTGCTGAGCCAGTCTGCGGTCTCGCAGCAGCTGGCACAACTCGAGCTGGCGCACAAGTGCCAGTTGATCAACCGCAAGAAGAGACCCATCGAGCTCACCAGGCAGGGTCGCTTGTTCTATCAGGCGTCCAAGGACATGCTGGATAGATATGAGCAACTCAAGAGCGAGCTCGCTGCCCTCGAGAAGTCGTCTGTAAGCCGCATAAACGTCGCGGCTATTTTCAGCATTGGTATGCACACACTGCCCGACTATGTCAAAAGATTCATGGTAGTCAATCCGAATGTCAATGTTCATGTCGAGTACCTCAGTTCCGCCACAATCTACGAGTTGGTCCTGGCCGGCCGGGTGGATATCGGACTGGTGGCCGTTGCCAAGAGGGACAAGAGGCTTGACGTTTATGACTTCGAAGATGAGCCGCTCGTGCTGGTGTGCAGCCCCAGGCATCCATTGTCTAATGAATCGCTCGTGGATATTCACAGGCTGCAATTTGAGAGATTCATATCTTTCGAGAAAGATGTTCCGACGCGAGCGTGGATAGACGGCATTCTGGAGCGATACAGCACGGTTGTGCGCCCGGTAATGGAATTCGACAATATTGAAACCGTCAAGCGGGCTGTGGAGATTGATTCCGGCATAAGCATATTGCCCCGGACGGCAATCGGCCAGGAAGTGGCTGCCGGAACGATCAAGGCCATAGGCTTTTCGAATGAGAATTTTGTCAGGCCGACTGGCATAATTGTCCGTAAAGGTAAAATGCTGAGCCAGGCTGGCCGATATCTTATAGAACTGTTACGCAAGAAACCCGAATTGGAATCGTAGAAGATTACTGATATGTCGTTCAAAGCTGTGATATTCGACCTGGACGGGACGATTACCCAGCCCTATTTCGATTTTGACGCCATTCGCCAGGAGATTGGCCTGGCCCCGGATTCCGGTCCCCTCCTGGAGTCCATGGAGAAAATGACGCCCCAGCAGCGTGCAGTGGCCGAGAGAATACTGTATTATCACGAGAAAAGGGCCGTCGCAGAGTCTCAATTGAATCCCGGTGCCGAGCAGACGCTCTCGGCCCTTCGTGCCGCGGGGATCCAAATCGGGATATTGACGCGGAACAAGCGAGACAATGCCTTTGCCATTGCTCGCAAGCACAACCTTCAATTCGATGCAGTTATCGGTCGTGAAGATGGGCCGGTCAAGCCGGATGCGTTCGGTGTCCTGCAGTTATGTCGCCAATTCGGTGTTGAGCCGCGGGAGACTCTTCTTGTGGGCGATTATCTGTTCGACTTGCTCAGTGCGAAGGCCGCCGGTGCGGTGGCGGTGCTTCTGGCCAGCCACAATCAGGCCGAGGAGTTTGCCGAACACGCCGATTTTTGTATCGAGGACATTGGTCAGATACTTGAGATTGCTGCAAACAGCAATGACACATAGTGCGTAATAATGTGAAGGAAGGTAATCTAATGAGCAAAATGACGACAATAATAGGGGCCCTCGTCCTGCTTTTGGTTGGAGGGGCTTATTGGGCCGCCGGGCGCCCGGAGAGTGTCGGTGCGCGCAATAGGCCTGCACAGGTTGACCCGGTCGACGCAGTCCTGGAACAACTGAACAAAAAGACCCGGCAGCTTAGGTCATACCAGTGCCAGATCGAGCACAAATACGTTCAGCCCCTGCTTGAATCGCAGGCGATACGTAAAGGTGTTTTGTATTACATGAGGTCCGAAGGCAAATCGGCTCTGCGGGTGAATTTCGAGACGCTCCAGCAGGAAGATGAGAAGGAGCAGAAGGCAGTCGAGCAATACATCGTTCTCGACGGCACCCTGTTGAACCATCGCGATCGCCAATTCAAGGGCATATGGCTGGTTCATATTGACTACCGGATGGAAGAGGTCAAGTATTACCAGTTAGCCGAGCCGGAGGATCCGAACAAGACGATGGACGTCTTCGAATTGGCAAGCAAGAACCTGCCAATGCTTGGATTTACCAAGACCGAAGAGTTGAAAAAGCAGTTCGAGGTCGAGCTAATCGGGCAAAAAAACCCCGAAGCAGGAGATTTTACTCAAGTGCGTTTGAAGGTTAAGCCGAATTCGGTGTATAAGGACGACTTTCTTTCAATAGACTTCTGGATAGACAAAAAAGTGGGTCTGCCGGCGAAGGTCCGTGCCACCAAAATCGAGCCTGAACCGCCTAACGGGGATATCGAGGAGATCAAGTTCCTCAAGCCTAAGGTCAACAAAGATATAGACCAGAAGGTTTTTGAGTTCAAAATACCCAAGGATTTTGGTGAGCCGGAAATAAAGCCCCTTCCTGAGAAGGGCAAACAGCAACCACATGGCTCCGGTAACAGTGACCGATAATAATATCCAAATACAAATCTCCAAACGTGCCCGAACGCTGCTTGGTCTGGCCAAGTATCTTTCGCAGTGTCGATCGAGCAAGAACATAATGACTCGCCCGCTGATGGGAGCTTTGCTCTCGGAGTCGACACAGGTTGAGGAGTTTCTTGATGCATGCGGTGCCGGCCGCAACTGCCGGTGGTGTGCGTTCAGAGCGCTGACCGCCGCGATCAAACATTTTTCCGATCTCACCTATGAGCTGCTTCACATCCGCTACGGGTTGGCCGGCTATCGGCTCTTACCGATTGAGCAGGACTTCGTCGAGTCCACTGACGAGACACTTGATTTCACCGTCGAGGTGCTTCAGGGGGTGGCAAAGAGAATGCTCGTTAAGGCGGACAATTTAGGCCTTGTCGTTCCGTCCAGAAGCTCGCGTGAGGAATCGTACTCCGAAGAGCTTCCGATGGGGCAGTTGCCACGCGATTGTGAGACGCGCAGGGTCGAAGCGGTCTCCGAATCGGCGGCTCGATTGACGACTGCTTTCCTGAATCTGGCCGTGGAGAGCAAGTATGTTCGCGCCGCCAGCGGAGCAAAACCCGAAGAGTACGTTTCATATGCTGCCGACTCGCTCAGTGAGGAGAAGTTGCGAAGTCTTGAGCTTCAATTCCACAATCTTCAGTCGCTTTACGACACATACGTTTCGGGCACCGAGGCCGAGGAGCTTGATACAGATTTGCCCGTTCTCAGGGGGCACATAAGCGTTGTCTTTCATTTGTTGAGGACTGCGACGCTATTCGCTCACCATTACGAACGACACGTCAAGAAGTACCGATGTGACTCGCAAAGCCGGCAGGAGCCTGTGGTGGAGGCCGAGTTGCTGCTGAACGTGCTGATGAAATACTCGGTGACCCACATCAATCTTTATATCGGCTGTGCCGAACACCTGTGCCATGAAATGCTTAAGCGGTACGCCGAGGTTGGCGAGATTGAGGTGCCTGTGCCGCCATATCGCGGCTTTCACGTTCGTCCGTCAACGCTTGTCTCCAAGATCGCCCTCCACTACGGAAGCGAGCTGCAGATGGAGTTGGAGGGCGAAGTCTATGATGCCAGCTCGCCGCTGGAACTTTTCCGCGCCAACGAGAAGATCAACGCCAACAAACGGCGCTGGTTGTCGACGGAAATCGTCCGCCTGAAGCTCGTCCAGGAGGGCTGGGGTCAGAAGGATACAAACGTTGTTGTACATGACGTCGTGCTGGCACTGGCCACACACAGCAAACTGATTCTGTACGAGCAGCCGCTGCAGTTTCCCGCCGAGCCCGCTCGAAAGGCCGGGACACTGTTGGAGAAGGTCATTGATGAGATGGCCAGGCTGCTGGCGATGGGCCAGATCGACGTGAACGCCGAGCTGAGAGCCAAATTCATCGGCGACCGAAGAGTCCTGGATGCTATCGAGCTTCTCGCAGAATCCGGGTACGGCGAAGACAAGTTCGGCAATAATGTTCGTCTACCGGAGGAGCTTGCGTATCTGCGGCGCTGAGGAAGAGTCATAAAATGGGCAAGAAGGCAGGCCGAAGGACAGACAAAAAAATATTGATTTTATTTGTGAAAACGGCGTTTTTCTTTGACAAAGGGATGTGTCACCGTTAATTTCTAAATGATTTTAACCTGCTCTCACTTTTTCTAATCTGCAAAGTGGAGGTTATTTTGATGCAAGAGTATGAAGATCTTAAAGTGCTGGTTGCTGAAATCGAAGCCGACATAAGCAAAGCCGAAGGTGGAAACAAGGCGGCTGGAACGCGAGTTCGCAAGCAGATGCAGCGCATCAAACAGGCTGCACAACTTGTTCGCAACTCGATCCTTGAGATCAGATCAGCCCAGTAGATTTTCACCAGTAGTTGTAGAGATCAGTTGGGCTTGTGCGTTGCGCGCGGCGTGTATCGGGTGATGCACCATGGTAGTGGAGTTTTGTGTCCATGCAGCTCCGATGCTCTGGAGCGGCATTTGGGCGCAATCGTTTTTTGGAATTAACTGATGCCGCCACCGTTATTGTTTGATTTATCGCAAATAGATCTTAATACCGAGCCCCTTTATGACAGGGATGCTGTAGAAAAGGCGAATCCACAGCGGTTTGAGATGCAGCAGCTCGACGGCATTCTCTGGTGCGACAGGGAGAAGTCTCTGATCCTGGGCTACAAGGACGTAACGAGCGGCGAGTTCTGGGTTCGAGGGCATATCCCGGGCCGGCCGCTGATGCCGGGCGTGATAATGATCGAGGCGGCAGCTCAGTTGTCGAGTTTCTTTCTGAAAGAGATCTATCAGGAGGGAGGATTCATAGGTTTTGCGGGCATAGAATCTGCAAAATTCCGCTCCGTCGTCGAGCCTGGCCAGAGATTGTACCTTCTGGGCCAAATCACCCGGTACAAGAAGAGAAGGAACACCACGCGAGTTACGATGAGTGTGCAGGGTGTTGTAGACGGGGCGATGGTATTTGAAACGATCGTGTCCGGTATGCGCGTTTAATCGGCAACCGAGATCTGAAGAAACGATGCAGAGCCGTGCAGACCACAGATGGGGCTGAACCTGTGTCATGCACATCAATCGCGCCCGGTAAGACCGAACTCGCGGGGTGCATACCGGCGTTGGCGGCAGACAATCACAATCGCATCTTTTGGCCTTGAGAGTGGTGAATTGTCTGCCGAGGTGTGTTTTGAAGCTGGGCCACAGCCAGGGCGCAAAAGGCCGATCACAGAGCCCAATATGCGAACGACGAATCCAAAAAATAGCCCCAAGGGGATTCGAACCCCTGTTGCCGGGTTGAAAACCCGGTGTCCTAGACCTGCCTAGACGATGGGGCCGACCGGATTTATTCCATGCTGATTGCTTCCACCGGGCAGGCTTCAACGCAGACGCCGCAGTCGATGCACTCCTCGACATCTACGACAGCCTTCTCGTCAGCCATGCTTATGGCCTCGCTCGGACACTCTGAGACGCAGGATTCACAACCAGTGCATTTTTCTCCTTCTATGTTTGCTGCCATTTCCAAAACCTTTCAAAAAGAACTCATTACTACTCTTGCAAAGTCACAGCTAAGCAGAGATTGGCATGTTACAGAATTATTTTGAGATTACAACCCATTTTATTAAGAAATTCGTGCAAACTCCCCTGTGGATTTCCTGTGAGGGCCGATCGCTCGCTTTTGGGGTAAAGTCTCGTCCGTCGGGTCTTCTTTAAAGCTACTCCCGTTGCCCTGATAGGGCAATCGCCATCTCCCGGACAAACGTGCTCTGGTCATTTCCTGCGATCCAGTCGAGAACCTGGCCAAAATTGGCGGCCGGGCTCGAGGCCAGAAGATACAGGGCCATCATTCGGACCGGCCACTTAACGTCGCTCTGATTCTCAGCCACGGCCCTAGTCAACCCGTAGTCAAGCGACAACGGGAGCATCGCTGCCATAGTATGCACCTTGACGATCCACTCAGAGTCGGCGCCGTTGCGCAAAAGGCCGGATTCATGCAACAATGCGCTTCTGAGCAGATCCGTTACCCAATCGGCGTACATGAATCTGTAAGGCTGTCTTCCGTCAACCAATCCTTGCTGTTCCAGCAAGAGCCCTATGAACAGTTCTGCGGTCCTGATGTTCTGCTCGGAACGGTTTGTCGAAATAGACTGGAACTGCTCTCTCAGGTGTTGTCTTGTGAGTCTGACGCCCGGGCGCCTTATCCGAGTCCGGGCCGGCTCCACGTAAGTGAGTCTGTTGGCTATCTTGCCGCTGGCTGTAACCACAGGATCTATGTAAAGTGTGAACTCTATGTCCAGAGATGCCTGTGGATGTTTGAGGAGCGTATCTCTCAACTCGCCCGTGAAGAGTCTCACGGGGATAAGGATGCTGCTCCCTGGCGCCGCAAGGAAAGTCGTCCGATCTCTTGTGAGAACTAGGTTTGATATCTTTCTGCTCAAACCTCCGCTGATTTCGGCATCGATTCTGATGTTACCCTTGAACAACCCATAATCGCTGACCACGAAAGGCTCGGATGAGTTGTTCGTTATTGTGACCACCCCGCTGAACTCGCTGCCGTATGGAAATATCTGGCCCTGGATGTCGAGCTTGGTGGAAATCACCTGCTCGGGGGGTATGAACGCCGGAGCAAGTGTCTGGCCAAAGGCATTCTCCAGTGAAGCCAAGATAGAATTTGGGTCGTCGGGCGGGACGTACTTCTTGCCCTGCTCGGCCAGAATCATTTTGGCGCGCTCGGCTGCAAACGACCCGGGGTCTTTGACAATTGCCGAGCGCAGACTCTCGACAGCCTGATCTGTCTGCGATTGGGCCAAATGGATAAGCCCCCGCGTCAGATCTGCAATCTGAGTGCGGTTGTCCTCGCCGACGAGCGGCTTAGCCCATTCTATTTGCTTGTCGCTGGCCAGTGCATAGGCCAGAAGAGATGATGTGACAGGTGAATTTTCCGCGGCAAAGGCCTGGTGGGCCCAGTTCACCGCCTTCTCCGGAATAAGCAGGGCGAAACAATAGAACCAGGCAAATTGCTCCATGTAAGTCTGTTTGGAACGAGAGATCTCCGAAGGCCCCGGATTTGCCGCACCCGGTGTCGGACCTCGCGGGGCGAGCAACTGCTGGACTTTCTCCTCTGCACTCTGAAATATCTGAGCTGCCAGTGCGAGATCTCCCATCTTGACGGCTGCTTTGCCTGCAATGGCCTCGAGACGCAGATCAAATCCGCTTTCCTGGCGGATACGCCGGGCGATCTGCAGGCACTTGGACTGGTCGGTTTTCGTGTTGTAGCTGGTGATCGCCCAGGGCAGATAGATACGTTCAGGAATAGCCTCAGATTCGTAGAGATAATGGAACAAGTTGGCGCAGTACTCGTAGGCGGCGGCGGCTGTCTCGTAGAGCTGCAGCTTCTCGGCATATCGTGCAAAGGCGATGGCCGCTTCTATGTCAGATGGGTCCTCGCGCAAGGACAGTCTCAGTCGCTCGAGTGAGACTGCTGGTCCGATCTGCTCGGGCGCCACCTCGCCCAGTGAGGCGAAGGCCTGCCGGTTATATCTGTTGGCCTTGTAGGCCTGCAGAAAGTAGAACTCCGCCGCGTTCGAGTCGGCCTTCTCGGCCTTCAATGTGCCGAGCATGGTGGCCAGCGCTGAACTGAGAACTGAATTTCTCGCGCCCAGAGTGCCCACCATCTGTTCGAGAAGTTCTTCCCGCTGCTCGCGCGAGTTCGTCTTTTCAAGCAGATACGCAACCGCTCTTTCGGCAACGTCAAGGTCGGCGAGCTCGTCGGCGTAGTCAATGAGCAGCTCGTAGACGAGCTTGGAGCGGTCCGGCTGCGGCTGGCGGCAGGCAAGCTCGATCAGCAGGCGACGCGGAGCCTTGGCCCCGCTGTCGAGCTCTATCGCAGCTCTCAAGAATACGATTGCCTGTTCGAGCTTTGGCCCTCTGACGTCCTTGGCGCTGGCCAGCTCGTACGCGATCTCATAAAACCTGCGGCTAACCGAGTCCGACGACAATTGTCTCATCGCGAGTGTTGAACCTGCAGGCAGCTGTGAGCCGAACTGACCGACAGTCACCTCCGCTGTCTCTTGGTCCTGTGTGGTCAGTCTTTGAGCCAGCAGCTGTGACCGACACAATAGAAGTGCCGCAAGCACTACGAAAGAAGTTCTCATGCACATATGCTTGTCCCGTGAAAGTGCAAAGACCCGCACTTGGCATCAACACATTTCAGCACTCGCCCCTTCGACCAAAGACATAACAGAAAACGATAGTTTTGTGTGTCCAAGTCTATATCACCTGGCCTCTGGCAAGTCAAGTGGCCGCGGTGCAAAAATGAGCCCTTTTTATCTGCTAGGGCTCCTTATGATCCTTGTGGCGGTCCAGCAGAGAGAGCATTTCGATGCGCAGTAGCTTGGCGGCCAGTGCATAGACGCCCGCCGCCAGGGGCACAACGACTGCAAGCCTTATGATGTCGAAGCCCGTGCCCTCCGGCAGCTCTCGGCAAAGCTGCAGGAAGCATCTTCCAACCACGTACATAAGAATTGTCGCTGCAGAGGCTTTGAGTAGTGTGGTCGACGTGCCATCCAGTATCGAAGGGCCGAACCTTCTGCAAAGCGCGAGAATGAGAATCACAACCTGCAGATACGAGCACAACGCCGTCGAAATCGCCAACCCACCGGTACCCATAAACCAGATCAGTGTCAGATTAAGAACAATATTTACACACACTGCTATCAGGGCGCTGGTGGCGGGCATTTTGGAGTTCTGCATCGAATAGAAGGCTCTGGTGACTACCTGTTGCATAAAGAAGCCACACAATCCCAGCGAGTAAAACAGAAGCACCCCCGCCGTAAGTGTTGTGTCACTGCTCGTGAACCGTCCCCGTTCGAAGATCACCGAGATCACCAGGTTGCGCACCAGCAAAAGTCCTGCGGTCGCGGGCAGCGCGACAAAGATTGCCGCTCGGATACCGCGTGAAATAGTCCGGGCCAGGGCGGCGAAATCCTTTCTTGCCGCTTCTGAACTCATCACGGGAAAGATCGCAGTGGCAAGAGATATACCCAGGATGCCCAGCGGAAACTGATAGAGCCGCTGTGAATAAAAAAGCTGGGAGACTGCTCCTTCCCACATCGGGTACCTGATCTGGCTGCCGAGCAATGAGAAGACCTCGCCCTTTTCCGGCGAACCAGAAAACCACAAGGCGATGAAGTCGTCGGCCAGTGTGTTTATCTGCGTAACTGTCAGACCAAGAATCATCGGTCCCATAAGGACAATAATCTTCTTGAACGCCTCAGACCTGACCCGCCAGGCAGGACAAATATAGACTCCGACCGTCCGCAGTGGCCCAAGCTGCATGAATAGCTGGACCAGCCCGGCGACGAGGACTGCCACAGCAACGACAAAGACCAGACTACCCGGCTCTATCCTGAGGCCCCATCCGCCGATGCAAAGCGAACCGATTATAAACATGTTCAGCACGATCGGTGCAGCCGCAGGCATGGCGAAGTGCCTGTGCGCATGGAGTATCCCGGCCAGAATAGCCACGACGCAGATCATAATCGTGTACGGCAGCATTATTCCGCTCAGTGCCAGCTTGAGGTTCGTGCTCGGGAGGATGCTGAAGAACCTGTAATAGCCCCAGATAATCCCCTCACCTAACAGAACAATCCCGGCAAGGAGCAGGAAGACTACGGTGACCACGGTGCAGGCCAGTTTCTTTGCCGCTTCAGGGTTCTTCTGCATTTGCTCGCTGTATACAGGTATTAGCGATGACGCTGCCGCCCCTTCTCCGAAAAGCCGCCTTGCCAGGTTGGGGATCTTGAACGCTATTACCCAGCCGTCCATCAGGCCGCCGGCGCCCAGGAAATGTGCGAACGCCATGTCCCGCAGCATGCCGAACACCCGGCTGATCGTCGTAAGACCGGCAATTTGTCTAAAACCTCTTATCATTGCATACTTATCATCGGGTGGTTTGCGGTTTGAAGTTGACCGATTACGGCTTATGCTTTCGGCGCTACGCTGAATGGTCTGCTCCTGCCGATGTTATTGAGCAGTCCCACAGAAGCCATGCTGACCAGCAGACTCGACCCGCCGTAGCTGACCAAGGGCAGAGTTAGCCCCGTGATCGGCATCAAACCCAAAGTCATCCCGACGTTGATAATAACCTCGACTACGAACAGCGCGACAATGCCCACCGCCAGTAATTTACCGAACGGATCGGTATTGTTGACAGCGATTTCCAGCCCGCAGCTTGCGATAATTACGTAGAGCGACAGCATAGCCAGACAACCCCAGAAGCCCCATTGATGGGCGATCACAGCGAATATGAAGTCATTGTGTCGCTCTGGCAGGAAACCGTATTTTATGAATGGGCCCTGCCGAAAGCCGTACCCCGTGCCCCCATTGATCCCACCCGAGGCGATCGCGTATTTCGAACGGATCAAATGAAAACCCCAATCGTTCTTCCACTCCTTGGTGCTGAACTTCGTGCCCACAAGGAGCTTGCCTAGCGCGGGGTGCCGCTCGGCTTTCGCGCGAATCCATGCGTTCTGCAGCAACACGCTGCTTATCCTGGTCCGCTGGTAGCTTTCCATCTTATACCACAGCAACGGGCTGACCAGGCACGCCATCAGTATGATAAGCAGTAAATGCCTGACCTTTGCCCCGGCGACAAACAGCATTGCGAACAGGATCGGCATCATCAGCATCACCGTCCCGAGATCGGGCTCGGGCAGAATCAGAACCATCGGTAGTAGTGCCAGCGCAAACGGGCCGATCAGGGCCTTGAAGTTCCGATAATTACTGCGATATCTCAGGTACCAGGCCAGAGCCATGATATACGCCAGCTTGCAAAATTCAGATGGTTGAATCGACGGCAGGGTGCGACCTGCGACGGTGAATGATATCCAGCGGTAGGTAAAGTTTATCGGCTTTGCGAAGGGCAGGGTGACCACGAACTTGCTCACCAGCAGCAGAGCCAGCAAAACCAGCACGAGGCCCAGAAGCCAATAGCTGACCGTGCCCCACCATCTGTAATTGATCGAATTGACTATGATAAATACAAAGATCCCCAGCACGGCGAATACGACTTGCTTCTTCCAGTAGCCGGCCAGTTCCTCGTCCTGCCAGGCGGGGCTTTCCTCAGCCGGGTGCCCGACAGAGTAGATGGTAGCTATTCCTGTGCCGACCAGGATAAGAGTGGCTCCCAAAAGGCACAGCCTGACAGCTACCATGCGTCCTTGCAGAAAGTTGTACATGCCAGAGACATTAACACAGTGAAGCCGAAATTGCCACACTCATGCCAAGTGCGGGGCGAAATTTCACACTGCATACATTCGGCCAAAACCTCCAGAGAATCTCATGGCCAGAGCCGAAGGCCCCTGGTAATCACTGCCCGTAGTTCTACCAAGGTCAAGCCGCTTCGTTTTGGCACCGGCATGTTCTCGTTGGCTCCTTTGGGAACGATTGCCCTTACCAACGCTACGGCCTCCGCTTGCTCTATCCGCTGAACGCTGCAGCGTGCTCGTTAATAATCCTTGAGATTCTTCATCCATTCGGGCCATTTGTCGGGCCGGGCGCCGCCGGCGCCGGTCCAGGGGCCGGCCGTGTCGAACTGGCGGTGCCACTTCACCGTCCACAGCTCTTTGAGCCCCACTTTTCGCACGGAAAAATCGACCGAGACGGCGTTGTTCAGCCCGTTGTGGCGGTCGATGCAGTAGCGCTGCATCATCCCGGAGCCACCGGTTCCATTCTCGAGAATCGGCGGTGTGTCGGTATGCTGGGGCATGCCGCCGAGCCAGGTTGCGTCGAGGAACAGCGGGATGCGGTGCGCGCCGCGGACGTCGGGCGCGACCCAATACCATGCGTGTTCGCCGATTACTCCGGCAGGATTTCTTGCATAGGCAGGATTGCCGACGTAGTCATTGATGCCGTAGCTGCCCGCGAGGTTGGCGTAACCGTATCGCGAGTCGTTCTCGCTGAATACCCCGTACGCTTCGAATGCGCTGCCGCGCGGGCCGTTGTCGGCGTTGGGCTTGGTCGCCGAGGGGCAGAAGTTGATGTCCTTGTCCTTGTAGTAGGGCCTCAGCGCGCCGATCCAGACGTGCCCCTGTTGGCTTGTGGACCAGGCGCCGTAGAACTGGTGGTCGTTGTCGTCGGTGTACATCTTGAAGATCAGGCCCCAGTGCTTGAGATTGGACATGCACGCGACGGAACGGGTCTGCTTGCGGGCCCGGCTCAGGGAGGGCATGAGAATAGCCATCAGCAGGGCGATAATCGCTATCACGACCAGCAGCTCAATCAGTGTAAACGCTCTGTTTCGCTCAGTGCCCATACAATGGTTTATCTGACTCTGTCCTTCATGATCTTGTCCATGGCTGCCAAATCACGGCGTAGGACCATACACGGTATATTGTAGACCGCTCTGTCGGGCAGATCAAGGCAACTGGCAGTCGAAGCAGCGCTTCTTGTTAACCACCGCAATTAGGCTGCCAGGATCAGCCTTGGCGCCGCGCCAGGCGGGGCGATAAAACCCAATTTTTAATGGTTTGCTTTGTTCACAAAGAGATGTAGAATCCGGGGAACTGTAGAGCTCGTCTTGCGCATCTGACAAGAGGCCGTGGGCCCTGCGGTAGATTATGAGCAAAGGTAAATTGAAAACGGCGATACTTGGTCTCAATGATCGTGGCCGGCTTCTGCTCGAAGCGGCGGGGCGGGTGGATTGTTTTCAGATTCACGCCGTGGCCGATAAGGATGCTAATCTTGCCGAGAGCATCGCCGGCGAGTGCGGGTGTGCCGCCTACGACGATTACCGGCAATTGGTGATTCAGAACGATCTTGATTGTCTGCTTGTGGCAGAGGCGATGCACAGTTGCGAAGAGTACGTGCGGGTAGCGATGAAGAAGGGATTCAACGTGCTCAAATTGCCGCCCGGGGCGAGGGATTTCGAGGAGGCCGCTGAGTTTGTCCGCCTGGGCGAAGAACAGGACATACAGTTTGCAATTGCCAATCCAAGTCGGTTTGCCCAGAGCTTTCTTGCGCTGCGGCGTTTTCTGGATGAGGGCCGGATTGAAGATGTGTTCCTGATAACCGCTTTCTGCAACACAGGCGGCCACGAGCCGCCCGGCTGGCAAGGTGACCCGAGGCTGGCCGGAGGCGGAGTGCTGATCCACGACTGCTACAGGATGATCGACCAGATCGTCTCGAACTTCGGGATGCCGGAGCAGGTTTATTCTCTGAGCACCAACAAAGCCCGGGATAAGCAGCAGAGGCTCTACCTGACCGAGGACACTTCGGTTGTGACGATGAAGTTCAGCGGGGCCGCCATCGGAAACCTTATCGCATCGCGACGGGCGGGAATTGGCCCGGCTCAGGAGTCTTTGAGGCTTTACGGCCAAGAAAGAACGCTGGTGGTCAACGACAAGGAACTGATCCTGTGCGACGGGCTCGGGCGCCAAATCGAGCATCTGCGAAGCGACGACAGCAGGCAGCTCTGCATGAGCGAGATGCTGAAGGATTTTGCTCGAAGCGTGTTGTCGCCCGAACAGAACAGGCTCTGCAGCAGCGGCAGAGAGAATCTCACGGACATGGCCGTCATTGAATCAGCGTATCTCTCGGCGCGAACGGGCTTTCCGGAAGAGCCGGGGAGGATTCTGCAAATGGCGTCTCTGACGGCTGAGGAGCAGGCGAGTGCTTAAGCGTGCGAATGATGAGAAAAGCATTTGACAAGTTGCAGCCCAGCAAATAATCTACAGGCTTGAGTCGCTAATACAGTGCTCCTGCTTGAAAATCCGCGTTCGTGCGCGGGGAAGTTTTTGATGATGATAGGTTATGGTCTTACTCGCGGGAACTTACTGCCCTGAAGGGTACAAGATGGCAGGTTTGTTGTTTTGGAGATACTGACATGGAAGACAGCAAGAAGAAACCGGTTATGATCGGTGTGATCGTCGTTTGCCTGGCCGTGGCTGGGTTGGTGACCTACATGAGGTCCGGAGACGATGGTGGTATTGACAGCATCTCCGATGATGAGACGAGATGGGTCAAATGCAACAATCCGGCATGCAAGGCCGAGTACGAGGTGGGTCTGAAGAAATATTTTCAGGACCTCCAAGCAAACATGAATCCGAACCCGATGGCTACCACCGCGACGGCACTTACTTGCAAGGAGTGTGACAAACGAAGCCTTTACGGCGCAAAGAAATGCGCGAACACGGCCTGTGGCGTTGTATTCATAGAGGGAATCGCCGGCCCGGATGATCATGCGGACCGCTGCCCGGATTGTGGCCAGAGCGAAATAGAAGAGATTAGAAAGAGAAGGCTGGCCGGCGAGCAGTAGTCCCGAGAAGTCACGCGAGCCGAGTCGTCCAGATCCTGACTGGTTTCACACAGCCGGCGTGCCAGTAAGTCTCCAATGCGGTTCCTTCATCTTGCCAAAGAACCGCTCAAGATACTGCAACAAGACAACAACAAACGATGCCGATCGGAATGGGTTTGTCCGCTTGGCATATCTCGTCATCGTCGGAGATTCAATTGCCGGATAAATCCTGGCTGTCTTCGACTTTGAGTGGACATCGGCTCGTGTTGACTGCTGCCGGTCCTATTGTCCTTCGTAACAGAGGATAGAGCCGCATTCCGTAGCCATGTATAACCTGCCGTTTGCCGCGACCAGACCGTCGAAGGCCGGCAGGTAGGCCAGTTTCTTCTCGGCGAGCTTCTTGCCGTCTTTTTTGGAGAAGACCTGCATGACGCCGCCATGCTTGCCCTTGAACCATGCAGCCTGTGATGCCATCTTCTGCTGGAAAATCTTCTCGTTGGAACGGCCCCAGAGCTTCTTTTCGTCCGCCACGTCGCGAGGGCCGGCGATGAAGAGCCGGCCGTTGGCCAGAACCATGGCTTTTGCCATTACGTCGGGTTCCTCATGGATCCAGTTGTAGTCCAGGGCGCTGAGCTTGTCGGCGGGCAGCTTGGAGAGCTGATGCCAGTCCACGCTGTTGCTCGCTAGGGGATTGTCTGTGGGGTACTTGACCTTGGGCCACCTGCTGCCTTCGAGCTTGGGAATTCCCACCTTGCGCGTCGGCCTCTTGCCGGCGCTGAAGAGCCGGTACTCGACGATAGATGTGTTGCACAGAAGTTCCGGGTCCCGGCCGTACGAGTAGGCGTTTTCCTCGTCGATGCACATTACACGGCCGCATGGAACACGCTTGGGCGGGAACTGAAATTCCGCCCAGCCCTCGCCGGCTGCCCGGCCGTAGATCCAGTACGTGCGCTGGTGCCAACCGTCGTCCAGGAACGAGATAGGCGCGAAGAGGTGAACTTCCTCGTCATACTGTGTGTCCGGTCGTTGAGGTCTGACGCGCACGCGTTTGCCGTCCATCGTGAAGGTCTGAGATTTCATGTAGACGTACTGGCCGTCGCTGGAGAGTATGTCGGGCATTGACACGGGCATGTGCTTGCCCATCAGGAGGTCCTCCAGCTGCTTGTCGGTACCCGGCACGGCTGTGTCCATAACGTTTTCATGGATGAGCCTGCCCGTCTCCGGATTGAGTATCAACATGCGCAGGCCGCCGTCAAGGAACATGGAACGGCCGGCGACGCAGTAGAGTCGCCCGTCCTGGATCAACGTGCTGCCCGCCAGCGGCCAGACCGACTCAGGCTGACCGTAAGAAACAAGCCTGCGAGCGCTGGGAGCAGCCTGGAATTTCCATGCGAGTTGGCCGTCGTCAGCGGTCAGGGCGTATACGCAACCGTCGGCGCAGCCGAATGTCGCGAGCCCCTTGTAGATGGTTGGCGAAGAGTTGACGCGGCCGTCGGCGACAAAGTGCCAGATTTGACGGCCTGAAGCGGCATCCAGGGCATAGATCGTGTGTTCGTCGATGGCGCTGAGAAAGAGTTTGCCGCCGGCAACAGTCGGCTGGCTGATCTTTGTACCAAAGTCCTTCTTCCACGACTGCTCGATCTCGGCTGGGACATCCGTCCGGGCGTAACCGCTGCGTCCATTGTCATGGCGGAAGGTGGGCCAATCGACGGGATCTTCGATTTTCGGTTCTCGATTTTCGATTTTTCCATAGGCTGGTCCTTTTGTCAACCGCTGGCCGGCTGGAGGAGCCTTGGCCGACTGGGCATTCGGCGCTGCGGCATTGAAGCCGTTGACCTTAGACTGGTAATAGCAGGCGCATGCGCTTGGAGTGGCGTAGACCATGCCGTTAGCGGGCATGATCCCGTAGACGCAGCCGCCTCGGAACCAATGATTGTTGGTCCAGGTATCGGCGGCCATGTCGTATACCGGGGTGCCCATTATCGGTGGCAACTGGTACTTAACGGTAGCTCTGCCGGGGTAGCATCTCTGGTGGATGTAGAAAGATTCAATCGGGTTGACGTGCTCGGCCAGTTGGACGCCGTCGGACAGGCCGTAAGTGGTGAAGGCACCCCTGTTTTGGCGTTGCAGGGCCCATACCTTGTTGTCGATGACGTAGAAATCTTCGAGGCTGAAGTGCCCGGAGCGGGGCTTGTCCTTGACGGACCATAGTATGTCACCGGTCTTTGCGGAGATTGCGTAGATTTCCTTGGTCGGCGAGAACAGAACGCGGTCCTCGCATATCACCAGCCTGGGGCCGCCGTAGCCGGTGGGGATCAGCTTCATTTGCGAGACCTCAGCCTTCCAGAGCTGCGAGCCCGATTCCTTCTCGAGAGCGACAACCGAGCCTCCGTCATAGAAGCACACCATTCTGTCGTCGGCGGCGAGCGTAATCGGAGCCACGGGCATTTTCCGTTCCCAGAGCAGGTCGCCACTTTCGGCCCGCATCGCCTTGACCAGACGCGTGCCCTTGTCACGACTCCATCCCCATATAGCGCTGGCCCGGTCCCGCTCTTTCCAGCAGTTCGCATTTTGCTGGTTGTAGTCGACGGCCTTGCCGTCGGGGTCCACAGCGGCGAAGACGGTGCCATCCGAGACGATCAACTCGAAGGTGCTGGCGGTCTCGGCATAGGTGCAAACGGTTCTGCCCGTGGCTGCCTCCAGGCAAAGAAGATCCTGGCCTATCCCAGGCGCGACATAGACCCTGTCCTTGACGGCAACCAATCTTCTGGGCAGCCAGCTCGGGCCGCTCTTGAGTGGATAGAGGGGATTGAACCAGTCGTGCAGAGGTCGTTTCCAGAGGACAGTGCCGTTGAACGCGTCGCGAGCTGTCAGGAAGAACTCGGGCGGCAGTTGGATAGACTCTGTCGGCCCCTCATCCATCACGTAGAAGATTCTGCCTGCGGTTGAGACCAATGCTTGCATGCTGGCAGTGTGTTCGTGGCTCCTGGCCCAGAACGGTCCGCCGGTCCATCTCAGTCCCTTCGGGTGCCCGGCTACGCGATCATCGGATACGGACGTACCCTGCGCATCGTGGAGAAAGTGGGTCCAGTCATCGATCTCGTCCGGCCAGGGTTTCTTGAAGGCCTTCCACCCTTCAAGCGTGCCGGCGGCAGTCGGGTCGATCCCGGAGACGTCCAGCCCTTCTCTAATCAGGGCCATGCCTCCCGGAACCAATACCCGCTTGATCTCATCGGCGGAAAGCTCGCCAGGATCGGTGATTATGAGCAAGTTCACCAGGCTCTCCACGTAGGGCAGCTGTTTGCCGTCGAAGAGCCCGACGCAGATTTTTCCGTAAACTCCGGTAGATTTAACCTGTTCTCTGGCTGCTGCGACGGCCTTGATATCGTCGGAAAGCCCCTGCACTACGAAGCGGTCGTTGACTCCCAGAGAAGCCAACAGTTTTGTGTCGTCGCAGCCCACACAGACGACGAAACCGCCCTCAATGCCCGCAGCGTCCGCCAAGTTTTCCGCTGCGGCCCGTGCGCCGGGAGCCAGAGATAAAACAAAGGCCAGGCCAATGATAACACTCCTATTCATAGTCAATCTCCTTTAGGTCAACATATCAGCAGCGGCAATGTATTGGCCCGGAATTGCACAATGTTGCCTTTCATCCGGCTTCAGCACAGACAACGCCGCAAACGGGCAACTTGATTTCAGCCGCCAGCAGTGATTATATCGCCGGGGATATCACGATTCAAGGTATGCCTGTGCGAAAAAAGCAGGCCGGGAACAAACAATGTTTCGCACGCATGTTTCGCAGGCAAATGCCTTGACATCACAGGTTTGGTGACGTAGAATCCGCCGGCAATTTTATGGTTTTTCACGGAGTTGTTGTATGGCTGCCATCAGGCCGAGAATCAGCGTCAAGTACGCTGGCAACGCCACAGTTGTGAGCTTTACTGACGAGAAGATCCTCGAGGAAAAGGACATCAACGAGCTTCAGGAGTCGCTGATGTCCGTTATTGAGTCGTCATCGAGCAAAATAAGCCTGATTTTGGACTTCGGCAACGTCCGATTTCTGTCATCCGCTGTTTTGGGGCTGTTGATAAGGGTCAGTAAGAGGATTTACGAACAGGAGGGGCAACTGAGGCTCTGCAACATAAATCCGAGAATATATGAGATTTTCAAAATAACGCGACTGACCAAAACCTTCGATATATATACTGATGTTGAAAGTGCGGCTGAGGGTGTATCCCACGCCGAGTAGCCGGGGTCGTTTTTTGCTCTGTAGATTATGGCATCAGAGGCATCAATCAACTGCTCGATAGTTGTTGAAAGCAAGTCGTCTGCTGTGGTTGACGTGTGCAAGCAGATTCTGTCTAAGCTCGAAGAGTACAACTTCGATAAAGACGACATTTTCGCCGTTCATCTTACGCTGGAGGAGGCCTTTCTTAACGCCGTTAAGCACGGCAACAAGATGGACCCGACGAAGAAAGTCAAGATTGACTATACGGTCGACTCGGAGAAGGTTGAGATTTCAATCACGGACGAGGGTAACGGATTCGAACCCGACGCGGTGGTCGATCCGCGATTCGGGGCCGGGCTTTACGAACCCGGGGGCAGGGGATTGCTCCTTATGAATTCGTATATGGACACAGTAAAATACAATGAGCAAGGCAACAGCGTCTTTATGGTCAGATATAAGGAAAAGCCGCATTTGATGGAAGACGAAAGCCCGCCTACTATATCACCGCAGGCAGATTCATGCCAACCGAACCAATGACAGACCGATTGACAAATCAGACCAGATGTCAGCGAATACTTGGCAAGACTGCCTTCTTGTGCGGTTTCTTGCTTGTTTTCGGGGGCTGCGGCTCCAATAACACGTCCATGCCGGAGGTTGTACATTACCCCACTTTCGAGAGCGAATCCGTTCCGCCAAAGGTGGTCGAGTCAGAGCCGAAGCTGACAGGCGAGCGGAGCAATGTTCCAGAAGAATGGCTGCCGCCCTCCCACGTAGAGAAGAAGTGGACGGCCATAGTGATACACCACTCCGCGACAGAAAGGGGAAACGCTGCTATCTTCGACAGGATGCACAGGGAGGAGAACCACTGGGACGGCATCGGCTACGATTTTGTGATTGGCAACGGCACCGACAGCGGCAACGGGCAGGTCGAAGTTACGTTTCGCTGGCAGCAGCAAGTCGCCGGCGCTCACTGCGGTGGAACGCCGGGCAATTGGGCCAACATAGATGCCATAGGAATCTGCCTGGTCGGCAATTTCAATCACTCTGTCGCCACTGCCAAACAAATCCAGTCCCTCTCCAAGCTGGCAGAGTTTCTGCAGAAGAGATACCGAATCCCGACGAGCCGCATCTACGGTCACAGCAGCACTCCGGGCGCAAGAGTCACCGACTGCCCCGGGAACAACTCGCCGGTCACCGCTCTCAAACAAATTCTCGGCTCCTGATCCCTGCATCCTACCGATAGCCTTTTTGCGTCCTATAAATCCGCTTGCTGGCAGGGCAATTGCATTTTACCGGCAGAATAAAACAAAAAAAAAACGGCTTGGAAAGTTCGCGCGTGATTATACCGAAATCTTCCCTAAAGCATTATTGAAAGAGCAAACTGGTAACTGGTCTAATGAATATCTACGAGTCGCTGTCATTTCCGGGCTTTGTGCTCAACGAGCAAATCGCACGCCAAGTCTTTGAGATACTGCCCGAAAGCGGGCCTCTGGTGATGATAATGGACACCGAAGGCAACAGTTGGCCCAGCAACTCGGACGATTTCGCCAAGTTGAACATAAGTGAATCATTCTTTAAGCGAATATGCGCCAAGATCGATGACGGTGCCGAGCCGGTGGTGGCGCAAACCGACGACTGCAGTGTCGTTGGCGCTCAACTGTCCACCGACAGGAGCAAGTGCGGATATGCCATCATTGTTCTGCCGCAATACTCTCCTGAGTCAACGCTGGCAAACATCGACCTGATTGAAATGCTGCTGAACCAACTCGGCCTGATAGCGGCGCTCATCGAGAAGAACAACCTCTGTTTCGAGGTTCAGATGAAACACTATCACGCGTGTGCCCAGAGTGAGATAGCATCGAACTGACCTTCCCATCTCTCACCCGGCCTTTCGCAAAACATCCCCGCACCTGAAAAATTAGGCCAAGGTGTACAAAGATTGAATTGCTTTTCGAGACGTTATCGCTATAATTACCGGGCAGTTGCTGGGCATAAGAAAGGGGCCCCGATGTTCTGGGCCTGGCCCGTGCGAGTACCTCAATGCCCAGCGACAAGCTGTCAAGAAAATGGACGCTGAACGTTGATGAGCAAAGGGAAGAAGTGAAATTCCAGGTCTTCAAGAACGGCAAAATCGTTGACAAATTCACGTTATGCGGTGCCTACATGTTCGGCGGCGACGGGATCGGCATCCGTCGGGCACAGATAACCTTCAAGAACGGCTTCGTCCAGTGCGCAAAGCCAAATCTGGAAACAGCGGGCCTGGCGCTGCTCTGGCCTATAGAGGGTTTTGGAAGAGTCCTGCTGCCGACGACATGCCTGCCCGAAAGAGAACGGCCTTACAATCTGAATGTCGAGATCGCACGTGCAAAGCTCATGCAGATCGTAAACAAAAGGGAGGACTGGTCATTCTTCAACAGCGTTGCCGGCCTGGCGGATCAATTGAAGCAAGCCCAGAATTTGTTTGTCCGGGCCATTCAGAACATCGCTGCCGCGTCACAGGCTTCGAAACTGGCTGATGAATCGCTTAAGAAAGCAATAGTCGTCTCTGAGAAGTTGGCGATAAAGCAAGCCGAGTCACTTTTCAAGACGAGGAGCAGCAGTCAAGGCTTTGGCCGCGCCTGCTTTGGCTGCAGGGTCGATCCGGCCCGGATCGGTAATAGCACGTATGTTGACGGCCTGGTAGAAGTGTTCGGCTCGGCAACGATTCCCGTAAATTGGGCCGAAGTCGAGCGTACCAAGGGGAAATTCGATTTTTCGACGATTGATGCATGTGTCGATGCGCTGCGCAGAAAAAAGCTCGCGCTGAGCGCAGGGCCGTTGCTTCGCTTTTCAAAGGAGTCTCTGCCCGTCTGGCTGCTGGATAGCGGGGCCGGTTTCGAGAAAATCCGGGACACGGCGTATCAGTTCGTATGCAAAGTGGTTGCTCGTTATGCCGGTGTCGTTCGGACGTGGTACGCCATAAGCGGTTTGAACGCCCACAATCATTTCGGTTTCGGTTTCGAACAGATTCTGGAGATGACGCGCGCGGCCAACATGGTCGTCAAGCAGGCGAGTGACAAGGCCATGAGGATAATCGAGGTCAGCAATCCGTGGGGCGAATATTATACGACAACGCCCAATAGCATCCCGCCGTTGGTCTACATGGATATGGTTGTTCAAAGCGGAGTCAGCTTTGACGCCTTTGGACTGCAGATGCGTTTCGGCAAGAATCAATCCGGGATGCACGTCAGAGACATGATGCAGATATCGGCGATTCTAGATTACTTCGGGCCCATATCCAAGCCTTTACACATGACAAATGTGGCCGTTCCGAGCCAGGACGGTGGCGGTTTGCAGGATGGAAAGGTCGCCGGTATTTGGCATGAGCAGTGGAATCAATCGCAGCAGGGCCGATGGATCGAGCAGTTCTGCAAGATAGCACTTAGCAAGCCGTTTGTGAATTCGGTGACTTATTCAAACCTCGTCGACACCAACGGCATTGCTCTTGCCCACAGCGGCCTGCTGACCGAGAAACTCGAACCCAAGGAATCGTTTCAGAACTTCAAGAGACTGCACGACAGCATTTTTGCTTGATAGACGGATCGTATCCGACGCTGGCGCTTGTCAGCTCGAACCGGCGGCACTCTACGATACATTATGGACCGAGACAGGCAAAACAGCATTCAGTCATTCGCATTTGTAATCAGCACGTTTGTGGCTGTCAGTTTCTGCTGCGGTTTCGTTTCAAATCCTGAGGTGAGTGAGTCAACGTCAGGCCAACACGAAATTAAGTTGGCAAGCCGGATAAATCCGAATATCGCACCGGTAGAGAGCCTGGTCAGACTGCCGGGGCTGGGGATCAGCAAAGCCGGGGCAATCGTGGCATACCGCAAGAGCTTCAATCGGGCAAACGGCAAAAGGGCCGCCTTTGAGTGTGGGGACGATCTGCAGAAAATCAGTGGTATAGGCCCCAAGACGGTTCAGCAGATGAGCGACTGGATAGAGTTCGAATAGTCCATACGGCATGGCGTATGGCGGATAGGCGCAACAGAACATGAGCGATTGGGAAGTCAACAAGCCGCTTGGCCAATGCTCCGGCAGCGGCAGGAGAATCGAACACGGCGAAGAATACTTCGGGGCCCTCGTAATGGTCGAGGAGGGACTGCAACGGCAAGACTTCTGCGCCGAGTACTGGGAGAGTGAGAAGCCGGACGTATTTTGCCATTGGAAAACCAAACTGCCTGAGCCGGGTCATAGAAAGCAGTTATTCGTCGATGACCAGATGCTGATGGCTTTCTTCGAGCGGCTGGCAAGAGAAACCGACCCGGAGAAGATAAATTTTCGCTTCGTCCTGACGTTGGTTCTGATGAGAAAGAGACTTCTGAAGTACCACGAGAGCAGAACCGAAGATGGCAAGGAGATATGGCGTCTGAGAATGCCGGGCGACAAATCCGCCGAATTGGTAGAAGTGGTGAATCCGCACCTCGACGCCGAGCAGATCGAGCAGTTGTCGTCGCAGATGGGTGAGATTCTCCACACCGACCTGTAAGCTTGGGGAACGATCGGGCAAGAGGTCTCTGCACTGAACGCTCGGACGCTAACAGCAATAGTTGGCAAACACATAAGGAGCTTGTTCAGAATGCGGGCAAAAGTCACCATATTCATCGTTGGATCAGCGCTGATTCTTGCCGGCTGCGCGCCGCAGATGCGCACGCCCAAGAAGATTTGCCCGGGGAAAGACTCTGTAGCCGAGGCACTGGCCGCTTTGCAGTCGCAGGCGCAAGAAGCTGTGTCGTTGAAGGCAAGCGGGCAGTGTCGGCTGGAGTTTTACGTCGAGGGAAAGAAAAAGCCTCAGAAAGAGAACGTCGACATAAGGCTCAGGGTGAATCCGCCCGCTGACATCTATTTGTGGGGTGACAAGCCTCTTGTCTCAAAGGCAATCGTGCTCGGCTCGAACGAGCAGGAGTTTTGGCTGGCGATAAGGCCGAAGGAAATAAGTTTTTACGGTTGGGGAAAATGGTCCGAGCAGGGCTCGAACGGGGGGCTCATAATAAACCCCAGAACTCTACTTGAAGCCTTCGGCATGAGCGAAGTGGACGCAGAGCAGGATTGGTCTCTGTCTAACGAAGGCGCTTTTGATGTGCTCATCAGGCGAGATGGCAATGCCGTAACCAAGAAGATTTACATCTATAGCTGCCAATACCAGGTCAGCAAGATCGAATTGTTCGATTCAAAGGGGCAGGTGGCCGCCCGCGCAGAACTGGACAGCTACGAGGAGATCTCCGAGGGATTCTATGTCCCTGCGTGGATCGAGGTCACAACCTTCAGTCAGGACGAGGCGCGGGATCCGCTGACCATAACGCTCACGCTCAAATCAATAGAATCAAGCAAGAAGTGGCCCGGTGTCATCTTCAAACGTCCGCCTCCGCGAGGCTTCAAGAATGTGGGTGTTGTCGTTAATGGAAAATGGATCGAACAACCTCAATAGATGGTGTGAGAGGGATGTGACTATGCCCAAAGCGGCCCTGTTGGAGAGAATCAAACGAGGAATGTTCCTGCTGGACGGGGCAATGGGAACCCAGTTGATTGCCCGGGGGGTCGATGTCGGGACCTGCAATGATTATCTGAATGTGAGCTCACCCGGCATAGTCTGCGACGTCCACCGTGACTACGTGCAGGCAGGCAGCGACGCCGTCATCACCAATACTTTCGGTGCCAACGAATATGCTCTTGCCCGGCACGGATTGGGCGAACAGGTCGCCGATATAAACAAGGCGGCCGCCCAAATCGCCCGGCGGGCGGCGACAGAGCAAAGATATGTACTGGGCGATATCGGCCCGAGCGGGGATTTCCTCGAACCCTTGGGGAGGCTGAAGGCCGATGAGCTCAGAGATGCTTTCGCCCGGCAGGCAGAGTCTCTTTTGGCCGGCGGCGCCGACGGTCTTCTCATCGAGACGATGACGGCTCTCGACGAGGTGACAATCGCCGTCGAAGCGGCCAAGTCGGCCGGCTCGGGCCTGCCCGTGCTCGCGTCGATGTCTTTCGACAAAGTCGGCGATAGCTTCAAGACAATGATGGGTGTCGGCCTCGAAGATGCGGCCGCAAAGCTCGTCTCGCTCGGAGTCGAGGCAGTCGGATTCAACTGCGGCACGGCTACACTTGACGAGTATGTGGCGCTGGCCGAAAAGCTCGTCTCAGCCGTGAGCAAATTGTCCGACGAGGTGATTGTCTTTGCCGAGCCCAATGCAGGCAAGCCGCAGCAGGTTGAGGACGAGGTTCTCTACAAGGTCTCACCGGAGGAGTTTGCCGAAGCGGCCGAGAAGATACATAACGCCGGTGTGAGCGTGATCGGCGGTTGCTGTGGGACAAGCCCCGGACATATCGAAGCTGTGGCCAAACGTATCAGAAAGACCGCCTGAGGTCAAAGACGGTCTATGATCTGGCCTCAAGGAGTTTTGCGATCTGCTCTGTGCTCCTTTCTGTGGCGCCCTGGTTTTTCTTGATTACATCTCGCCCCCTCTTGGCGATTTCCCGGGCGAAGCCCGGATCGAGAAGGCATTTGCTCACCGTCTTGTACAATTCCTGCTCATTGTTTACCACGATGGCACCGTTGCCGGCCAGGAGCACGTCCACTGTTTGCCTGAAATTGAACGTATACGGGCCGAACATGGTGCACTTGCCGAGGGCCGCAGCTTCCATCATGTCGGAGCCCCCTATCGGAACGAGAGAGCGGCCGACAAAGATTATCGTAGAGAGGCAGTAAAACTTCCGCAGATCGCCCATCGTGTCACCGAGAATGACAGGCACTTTTTCCACCGACGTGACAGTGCTGTTCTTGACAGAGCTGTAGCGGACAAAATCGAAGCCTGCGCCGGCTATTACCTGGGCAACCTCATCGAACCTCTCGGGCTTTCTCGGGACTATGACAAGCCTCAGATCCTCGAACCGATCCGATTCGGTCAGACGAGCGAACACGTCGAGGATGATCTTTTCCTCGCCCCGACCGGTGGCGCCGACGACCCACAATCGCTCGCTGCCGATATTGAGCCGGGCCGCCACAGCGTCTGTGCCGTCCACTTTGTCGGTGACCTGAGCGGTGTCATATTTGAGTGAGCCGGTGACAACGACGTGCTCGGCAACGGCGCCGAGTTCTCTGAAACGCAGAGCGTACTCATCAGTCTGTGCGAGGATCAGAGCGATCTTTCTAAAGATTCTCCCGGCAAAGGGTCTGATCCTTTTGTATCCGGAAAAACTCTTGTCACTTATGCGGCCATTGACCACTGCGACGGGAACGTTCAACCGATGCGCCGTACCGATAAAATTGGGCCAGACTTCCAGCTCCATCAACAGGCACACGGTTGGTCGAAGACGGCCAAACGCGCGGCGCACCACCCAGGAGAAATCGAAGGGGAAGTAGAAGACCTGATAGTCATCGCCAAAAAGAGCGCTCGCGCGGGCAAAGCCCGTATCTGTCGTCGTGCTGATGACGATTTCGAAATCGGCGAACCTGCTGTTGAGTTGCTCGATGATGCTCTTTGCAGCGTT
>Ga0209536_100001647_pt1 | contig 36604 bp, 27 predicted proteins | sample DeeMarSeWOR28_12_FD_187461 | JGI IMG/M metagenome (GOLD analysis project Ga0209536, IMG submission 187461) | Marine sediment microbial communities from White Oak River estuary, North Carolina - WOR-2-8_12 (SPAdes) (version 2) | ecosystem: Environmental > Aquatic > Marine > Intertidal zone >...
ATTCTTTCGATCCCATTTTTAAGGGTCATTTGGGACATGGGACATCCGCCGCAGGCACCCTGCAAGCGAACTGTCACAATGCCGTCCTGAACGTCAACCAGCTCAACATCACCGCCGTCGGCCTGGAGCATCGGTCTTACTTTTTGCAGTGCAGCTTCAACTTTTTCTTTCATGATATATTCTCCTTCAGTTTATTTAGGCTTTATAGTCCAAATTTAAGTGACTCAGGGTTCAGTAGCTTGCTTTCATTTGCCAACAATGGAGTGCTGGAGTATTGGAGTAATGGAGTGCTGGAAAAGCACGTTCAGCTTTTGTATCAATACTCCAGCACTCCTAAACTAAATGGCAACCATCTTCTACTTGGCTATTAATCATAGACAACTGAATTCATAGCGATCTGGATCTTAAGTTAAGCCAGAATATGAAAAGAGCAACCCAAACTTGCGCCGGTCCCCATACCGGCAATCCATTTTTGTTGTCCAAACCGGTTAGCTGTTCAGGCGGTCATAAAATTCTCTGCGAAACGATTCAAACCCGTCAGCTAAAATAGCCTGCCGCATGCGCTTAACAAAATCAATAAAAAAATGGACATTATGAATCGTGTTTAAGCGATACGCCAGCAGCTCTCTGGCCATATAAAGGTGACGTAAATAAGCGCGGGAGTAGTGACGGCAGGTGTAGCACGTGCAATCGGCGTCAACGGGTCCCTCATCGTCGCGATATTGCGCATTGCTGATATTAATAGTGCCGCTTTGGGTAAACATCTGCCCGTTGCGGGCATTTCGGGTGGGCAGCACACAGTCGAACATATCGGCACCGCGGGCCGCAAGCTCAACCAGGTTTGCGGGTGTGCCGACACCCATAATATATCTGGGCCTGTCCGCCGGCAAAACCGGCAGGGTCACTTCCGCCATCTCCAGCATCATCTCCACGGGTTCGCCGACACTGAGCCCCCCCACCGCGTATCCTTTAAAATCGATGTCCATTAGGCTTTCGGCAGACCGGCGGCGCAGGTCATCGTACATACCGCCCTGAACGATGCCGAAAAGGGTATTGTCGGCGTTGCCGGTCGCCTGCCAGGCTTGCTTGCATCTTTGGGCCCATTGGGTGGTGGTCTTCAGGGCTTCCTCGCACTGCGGCCGGGTGGCCGGGTACTGAATGCACTGGTCCAGGCACATCATAATGTCCGACCCCAGGCAGGTTTGGACCTCGATGACTTTTTCGGGGCTCAGAAGGTGTCTGGAACCGTCAAGGTGGGATTGAAAAGATACGCCTTCAGGGGAAATTTTGGCCAGTTTTGCCAGGGAAAATACTTGAAAGCCGCCGCTGTCCGTCAAAATGGGTCGATCCCAGTGGATAAAGCGATGCAGCCCGTCAAATCTTTCAATCACCTGACAGCCCGGCCTGAGGTATAAATGATAGGTATTGCCGAGTATAATCTGGGCACCGGCTTCAACCAGTTCCTCGGGGGACAGGGACTTTACCGAACCCAGAGTTCCCACCGGCATAAAGACGGGGGTCTCGATGGTTGCGCGGCGGGTCTGGATCACACCGGCCCGGGCGTCGCCGGATGTTGCTATTAGATCAAATTTAAGCATGTTTTGCTTTGGATAACCTGTCGGGTATTTATTCTCCTACTGGCGCACGGCCCACGGCCCAGGGCTCACGGTTCTGAAAATTCGGCCTTGCGCCGCTCATATTTCAACCCTATACCTTCAACCTTATACCCTCTACCGGCAGCTGGCCGGCAGCTGCTACATTATCAGCATCGCATCCCCATAACTGTAAAACCGGTATTTCCTGTCGATCGCCGTCTGATAGGCGTCTAAAATCTTCTGCCGACCGGCAAAGGCCGACACCAGCATCAGTAGGGTTGATTGGGGCAGATGGAAATTGGTGATCATCGCATCGATGGCTTTAAAGACATAGCCGGGGTAAATAAACAGGTCGCAGCTGCCGCTTCCGGCCGCCACCCCGCCCCGGGCATCGGCGGCGTATTCAAGCGTCCGCACACAGGTGGTGCCCACCGCAATAACCCTTTTTCCGCCCGCCCGGGCCGAGTTTATGGTGGCAGCCGCATCATGCGAAATCGTAAAGGGCTCCGAATGCATGGAATGCTGGCGGATATCGTCTGTTCGAACCGGCAAAAACGTACCAACGCCCACGTGCAGGGTTAACGGCGCAATTTTAACGCCTGTGGCGGCTAACTGCTCCAGCAGCTTCCGGGTAAAATGCAAGCCGGCGGTGGGCGCTGCAATGGCCCCCTTGTGGCTGGCATAAACGGTCTGATACGAATTTCTGTCGTCTTGGGAAGCGACCGCCCCGGAATTTCTTTTGATATAAGGCGGCAGCGGCACTTTGCCAATGCGATCCAGTACTTCTTCAAATTTGTCACCGGTCGAAAATCTCAGGGTGTAGCTTGCTTTGTCTGAATCCAGGACTTCGGCAGTTAGATCCTCCTCAAAATATAAGCGCGCCCCGGCAAACGGCCGCTTGGAGGCGCTTATCAAACACTGGCAGACAAACTCGCCACTTTGCCTGATGGATTCTAGGCCGCCATTGTAATCGGCAATCAGAACCTCTACTTTACCGCCGGTCTCCTTGCGGCCTTCAAGACGGGCGGGTATGACGGCCGTATTGTTTATCACCAGGACATCCCCCGGTTGAAGAAAATCTCCGATTTCATTGAAACGGTGATGGGAAAGCTCACCGGTTTGCCGGTCCATACTCAACAGGTTAGAACGGTCTCGCTGAACAATCGGCTGCTGGGCAATCAATGCCGGGGGTAAATAGTAGTTGTAGTCTTTTAGTGAATACATTGCGCTAATAAAGTTCAAAACCAATTTTAGAGCCAACTGGTGTAAAATGCTATATTTTATTGTGTTTGGTGTTTCGTATTTGGTGTTTCGTGTTTCAGTCCGCCAGGGCGGAATGGTCTCAGTACCAAACACAAAATACTAAAAACCAAACACGCGATGGTACTGCCCATCGCTCTAAGTCCGGCCGAAATAAACCAGGCTCAAACCCAGCACCATCAATACCAGCCCCAGCCGTCGCAATGAGCTGTCGGGAGTAGCGACAACCTTTTGAACCCAGTATTTCATTTTAGCGGGTGCCGCAAAATAGGGCAGCCCTTCCACAATCATCACCATGCCCAGGACACATAAGAAAAATTTCATTATGGCATTCCAATATCCGGTGTTAAGACGACTGATACAGGCTGTATATATAATCTTTTGTTCAAAGTATTGTCAAAATAAAAGCATTGATTTATGCAGTCTGGCTGATTATGCTTTAGCAAACCGATAATTTTGGGATACCTGGATCAATTATGGAAATCAATAAGCCCTCGCCTTTGAGAATCCTGATTCATTATGCTTTTGCCGTTGTGGGCCTGACCACCTATGGTGGTCAGGTCTGACCGTTTCTGGAAGTGATACCCCCCGTGACGCTGGGGGTAATCGTTTTTTTCGGCTTCCTGGCTGTCCTGGCGCTGCGCCCCTATGTGCAGCAAAGGGTTGTGTTGGCGGCGACTGAGGCCGACCAGCCCAGGCGCCAGTTTGTGATGGACCTGGTTTTATGCCTGGTGGCTGCCGCTGTGGTAATGGCGCTGAACAGAGCGCTTCTGGCGGTTCCCCTCATCAACGGATACGCGGTCCTCTTCGGTGGCCTTATCCTGGGCTTTTTTCTGGCGCTGGACACGGCCCTGGCCCGGGAGCGGGCCAACATCAACAATGCAGTTTCGCAGTCCGGCACACTCCCGCCGCCGCAACGGCTGTATTCCATGACCCGCAGGTTTTCCCTGGTGGCCTTTACAACCGCGATATTTGTAACGGCTATTGTGGTTTTGGTGTTCGGCCGGGATATTGTCTGGCTGTCCAGAATCGAACAGAACGCAGCCGCTCTTGCCAGGGCCCAATGGTCGGTGGCCAAGGAAATGTTTTTCATCATGACCGTCCTGCTGGCTCTGGTGGTCAACCTGATTGTATCCTACTCCAGGAATTTGAGACTTTTGTTCAACAACCAGACCGATGTCCTGGAGCGCGTCAGCCAGGGTGACCTCTCGCGCACGGTGCCGGTCGCCACCCGCGACGAATTCGGCCTGATCGCCGGACACACCAACTCGATGATCCAGGGACTCCGGCATCGCACCAAACTGATCACGGCGTTGAAGCTGGCCGAGGAGGTTCAACAAAATCTATTGCCGGCAACCGCACCGGAGCATCCCGGACTCGAGCTGACCGGCACCAGCATCTATTGCGACGAAACAGGTGGCGATTATTACGATTTTTTTAAGCTGCCCAATCAAAATTTGGGCGTGGTGGTTGCGGATGCTTCCGATCACGGGGTCGGCTCCGCTCTGCTGATGACCACCGCCAGGGCCTTTTTAATATCCGGCGTAAACAACTATCAGGGCCCGGCCAAACTGGCCGCCGATATCAATCAGGCCCTGACCCGGGACAGCGCGAAGACAAGCCGGTTTATGAGCATGTTTTTTTTGGAAATCAATGTCGCCGTTAAAAAGCTGAGCTGGGTACGCGCCGGACATGAACCGGCCCTGCTCTATGATCCGGCCCAAAACGGATTCGAAAACCTGACGGGGGAAGGAATGGTCCTGGGCGTTGATGCCGATTATGAATATCGACAATATAGTTCCCGGGGCTGGGCCCCCGGAAGTGTTCTGGTGGTCGGCACCGATGGCATCCAGGAAACCCGCAATGCCAGGAACGAAATGTTCGGCCTGGACCGTCTGAGGGAAACCGTCGCCCAATATTCAACCGCATCGGCCGCTGCCATCCAAACCGCCGTGATCGAAGGGCTGAATCAGTTTCGGGGAACCGCCGACCAGGAAGACGATGTCACCCTGGTCGTGGTTAAACTCTTGTAAGCTCAATGCCGGGCAAGGTTGGGTCACCCCTGGCGGTAAAAAACTTGACAGGTGGGCTCAGGTGACTAAAATAGTCCCGGGCAGGTAGAGCAAGGTTTCGATGCTGTCTTCCATGACAGGGCCGAGCCGATACATCTTCGGCGTTTTGGCTAAATGGGCCCCTGACTGGTTACAAGACAAGGCACCCATAAGTTTTATACTTTTCCGCAAATCCCGTTTCACGAGATTATCCTTGTCATCGTTTAACATTAATAGTAATAATTACGAATTGATAGGATAGGTAGCAGTTCGATTTTTCGTTTGCACGCGTTGAAAACCAACGGGCGCTTGCCCTTGCGGAAAATACCCGCCCCCTGTAGTATTTTTCAACTAGCGGGGATACACAACTCAGTTGGGTGAGGGAGCTCTCTATGGCAAAATCTGAACCCCCTATTGTTAAGCGGTCTCTATTTTCCTGGATATTCGCCGGCAACCTCAAATATCAAATACTGCTTTTGATCGTCATCATTGTGATGGTGGGGGCCAGGGTATTGCCCCTTGAAATGCAAAAGCGCGTCATCAATGAAGCTGTCAAACTGCGCAACCTTGACTTGCTGCTGATGTATTGCGGTATTTACCTGGCGGCGGTCGTTTTTTTCAGCCTGCTAAAATATGTGACCAACGTCATCCAAACCCTCATCAGCCAGCGCACCACGGCGCGCATGCGCAAGGCTCTCTACCACCATATCTTGACGCTGCCATTGAACTTTTTCAGAAAAACCCAGCCCGGAACGGTGGTCAATGCCCTGACCAATGAACTGACCCTGCCCGGCAACTTTGTGGGTATGGCGGTGGCCAGCCCGGTAACCAACCTCCTGACCCTGCTGGCTTTCGCCGTCTACCTTTTCTGGCTCAATCCCCTTCTGGCGGCGGTATCGCTGAGTATTTACCCTATCGTCGTCTTTCTCATACCGCTGCTCCAAAGAGGGGTCAACAAGGCCAACAAGAAGCGCGTCGATGCGGCCCGAAAATTCTCCGCCCGCATTGCGGAATCCATTTCCGGTGTCCATGAAATTCACGGCAACGGTGCCTACGACATCGAAAACCGCAAATATGACTCGCTGGTGGACCGGCTGCTGAAAATCAGGATCGTCTGGAGCCTTTACCGGTTTGCGGTTAAGACCGCTAACGGGTTTTTCACCAGCCTGGGGCCTTTTCTGGTTTTTGTCCTGGGCGGTTATCTAACCATCAAGGGCCAACTGGAACTGGGTGCCCTGGTGGCTTTTTTATCTGCCCAGGAACGCCTGTTTGAACCCTGGAGAGAGCTGATCGAATTTTATCAGGTCTACCAGGACGGCAAGATCAACTACACACGCACCATGGAATATTTTGACGTTGAACCCGAGCACGCGCTTAAGCCCAAAGACCGTGAGCCGATGCAGCTGGCGGGCGACGTTGAGGTGCGGGATTTATCCTTTGTCACCAACACCGGCATTCGCCTGCTCGACGGCATCAACATATCCCTGACCGAAGGCGAGCATCTGGCTCTGGTGGGTTTTTCCGGCAGCGGTAAAAGCACCCTGGCCATGTGTATCGGCCAACTCTACAAATACACCGGCGGCAGCGTGCTGATCGGCAATCAAGAAGTATCGGATCTGACCAAAAAGGACATGGTCAATAACATCGGCTTTGTCGCCCAGAGCCCGTTTATATTTGACGGCACCATCGAGGAAAACATTCTTTATTCCAGCCTGGCTAAATTGGACGGCAACGGCCGGGGGGGGGAAGAACAGCGGCCGTCCCTTGACGATGTCATTGCGGTCCTGCATCAAACCGGTATTTTCGTGGATGTGTTGCGCTTTGGTTTGAACGCAATCCTCACCCATGAAAAAAATGAAGCGCTGGTAAACACGATCGTCAAGGTTCGTAAAAATTTTCAGCGGGATTACGGGGAGGACCTGGCGGATTATGTCGAGTTTTTTAACGAAAATAAGTATCTTTACTATTCCAGTGTGGCCGAGAACCTGACGTTTGGCGCTCCCAACAAAAGCGACTTTAGCGACGAGAACCTGTCGCGCAACAACTATTTTCTGCGGTTTCTGAAAACCGCGGACCTGACCCGACCTTTACTCAGCTTAGGTGTGACGCTGTGCCGGCAAACCGTCGATATTTTGGGCAATCTGCCGCCGGATGCCTTATTTTTCGAGCAAAGCCCGATCAATGCCGATGAACTGGACGATTTTAAGGTACTGGTAGAGCACCTGAAAAGGAAGAAACTGCATGAACTGGAGGATGGCGATCACCGCAAACTGCTGGAGCTGGCATTGCGCTTCACCCCCGGTGTGCATAAAATGGCGGCCCTGCCGGAAATCCTGGAAACCTTGATCCTCGAGGGGCGGGCCCTCTTCAGGGAGAACATCTCCAAGGATGATCCGGAAGCTTTTACATTTATCCAGATGTCGGAATATATCTACTCCCAGACGATCCTGAACAATATTTTCTTTGGTAAAACCAAGACCGGTAATCCCCAGGCCCAGGAGCGAATCAACCAGAGCATCATCCAGTTGTTAATCGAGGAGGATCTTCTGGAAACAATTATTGAAATCGGAATGCACTATCAGGTTGGTACGAAGGGCGATAAATTGTCCGGTGGTCAGCAACAAAAACTGGCCATCGCGCGGGTGTTTCTCAAGGAACCGAAAATCTTAATTATGGATGAGGCAACGTCCGCCCTGGATAACAGATCCCAGGCCCGTATCCAGAACCTGCTGGAAACCCGCTGGAAGAAAAAAAGCACGGTGGTTTCAGTTGTACACCGATTGGATACCATTAAAAACTTCGACAAGGTGGCGGTCATGAAAGCCGGCAAAATTCTTGAAATGGGCACTTATGATGAGTTGATGGCCCGGAAAGGAATGCTGTATGAGCTTGTTGGAAAAAAATAACTCGACACCGTCGAGTGAATTCGAGGAAAATCTGGAGCTATTGCGACAAATCTATTTTTTCTCTGGACTACCACTTGAAACCCTTAAGGTTTTCGCTTATCTTTGTTCCAGAGAAAAGTTCAAGCAGGACGAATACATTTTCAGCCAGGATGAAGACGACGGCCAGGCGTTTTATATCATCAGCGGCCAAGCCCGACTGGAACGCCGGGACAACGGCGAAACAATCGGAGTTCGAGAATACAAAACCGGCGAGTTCATCGGCGGCCTGACCTTGCTGGGGGAGACCAAGCGCCTGTTTTCGCTGAAGTCGGCCACCGAAACAACCTGTCTGGTGCTAAACCGTGAAAAATTTTCCAAAACCATGGAGCAGTTCCCAGGTTTGCTGGCCAAGATATTCAACGCCGTAGCCAAGAGCATCGATACCTGGGAAGAGCGATTCCTTTCGAATCGTGGCGATCAATGCGGTGAATGTTTGAACCAATTGGGCGTAACCCTTATTTGATTGTTCGATGCCTGGGCTGCAACAGCCCTTAACGGCCTTAAATTATGACCACGACAGATTCTGGAGCTAACCGCATAATTGAATCATCAATAGCTGAGGTACAGGTTAATGGCGAAAAACACGTATTCATTTGAACTCAAAAGCGACCTGTCCGAATTGGATAGACTCTGCCAGAATCTGGAAACCTTCGGCCAAAAATTCGGTCTTTCCAAAAAGCTTATATTTGAGATCAACCTTGCCTTAGACGAGTTGTTCACCAATATTATCTCCTATGGCTTTCAAGATGATGAGGAACACCTCGTCAGGATCACGCTCACACCTGAAAATGATCAACTCTGCCTGTGTATCGAGGATGACGGCAAGCCTTTTAATCCCATCGAATTTGAAAGCCCTGATGTCTCCTGTTCTGTGGAGAAATGCAAAATCGGCGGATTGGGAATTCACATCATGAAAAAGTTGATGGACGAGATCTGCTACGAAAGATGTGAAGATAAAAACGTGCTAAACTTGAAAAAAAAGATAAGTTCCGAAGAGACCTAAATGGGCCTCGTACTTTTTTGCAAAAAATTAAACGCCTGATTGAGCGTTGTTTGCTCAGCAAGGATGATACTCAGGGGTTGCAGCTGAAACCCACCAACCGGGAGGACGGTAAATGGAAATCATTGAGGAAAAACAAAGCGGCATCAATATCTTTAAGCTCAACGGTCGCCTGGACTCAAATACCTCACAGGGATTCGAGCAAAAGCTATTCGAGGCGATATCCGACGGATCAAAAAACATGGTGGTTGATTTTAAGGATCTTGATTATATATCAAGCGCCGGTCTGCGTGTAATATTAAAAGCCACCAAGGCCATCAAGCGCGAAGATGGCCGCATCATGCTTTGCTCCATGCAGGACTATGTCAAGGAGGTCTTCGAAATAGCAGGTTTTGATTCTTTCCTGCCCATCGTCGCCACCATGGAGGAAGCGTTGGAAGCCTTTTAACACCGTACATATTATTAGCCGACCGCAGGATAAAACCTATGGTAAGCTCTTGCAAGCAGCTGTAGGTTAGAGGATGGAGGTTGGAGGCCTGAACACTCTGATTTTCAGCCTCCAACCTCCAACCTCATACCTCCATCAACCAAAGGAATGAAACTGCAATTTTTCAATTCCCACTGGCTGTAATCTGTTAACGAAGCAACTGTTCAACCAACCTCACCGCAAGCCGAGCAGACCGCGCCGCCCCAATTCACGGATGAATTGAGTGACGGAAACCTCGGCTTCCTTTTTATCTAACCGATGGGTTTCGGCAAAGATTTGTATAATACGACGCACCGAGCATTTACCGTCCACAAGGTCCCAAACAGAGGTCCCCAGCGTATCTAGTTGCAGCTTTTTGATTTGTACCAGGTCTTCTCGGGACTTTCCCAGACGCCTGGCCACGGCGGCAACCAATGGGCGCACAGCCAAGGGGTATTCAAGTAAAACCTCGCCGGTTTCCAGTCGGGTTTCGGTGACATGCCGGCTTTTGACCGGTTTGCGCGCCAGAGCCTCCGACCGGTTCATACCACCTGCCGCGGGCTTTTTCCTAAAGACTTTCATAATGCTCATAAATCTGTTTCACCAGCTGAAGATCAAGCGGGCCCTTGCCTTCGGCCCGAAGGCCCAGAATTCGATTTTGCTTTTCCAGATACCACAAGCAAAAGAAAAAAAACGACGGCTTTTTTTTGAACCGATCCAGATTGCGCCACCAATTGTTGGCGGGCCTTTCTTCCCATTCGACAGCTTCACAAGCGTTAAGCGTCGTCGGCCGCGGCGTGCCCCTGGCAAATTCTGGAATGGTTCCGGCAAAGGCAACCAGATCGCGGCCGGCCAATAAGGCGGCTGCCGGGGCCCAGCGATGCAAATAAATGCGATCTCTACCAGCCGTAAAGGCGAGTTCAAAGTTGCCGGCTTCAAACCGAAACCGATGCAGTTGAAGGGACTGCGGCAGGATCGCCCGAATATCAAAAATTGACCACGGCAGCCAACCATCCTGGCTGTGATCCCGCAAAGATCTCAAAATCTTCAGAAATACCTTTTCGCGATCAACCGAGCTATCCCCAAAAAATTGTATCAGGGTGGCGGTGCGGCAAACCGTGCAGAACAGGATGGCTCCTCGACCGCTGGCCCCCGGACTCTGCCACAAGAATCCGCCGGCCTCAAAGTCTGCCAACGCCTTTTCCCAGGGTGGCGGCAGGATCCACTCGGCCACCGTGATCTGGTTCCGTCTGGATTGCAGCGCGGCCAGTCTTTTCAGGTGGGCTCGGTGGGAAAACGTCCCTTTCACCGCCCCCCACTTGACCTCCATGACCGGTCCGGTTTCATCTTCAAGTATTAGATGGTGAGCCCCAATCTGCCGGACATCCCATCGGACCGGTGTCTCAAACCGGATACCGTTCCAGGCGAGTTGTTTCCAATTATCAGTCAAAGGTCAAATTCGAAAAGGTTGTGATTCAATGTTGTTGAAACCACCAACGGGGAAATGGCGTATTGGAGCGGTGGGGTATTGGAATAATGAAAGATGAAGTAGCAGACTTCCCTTCCAACACTCCACCGATCCATTACGCCAGCTCTCCAATTCTTTATCTCGGTACATACAGATCCCAGCCGGACAGCCCCGGTGTCATGACCTGCCAATCGCGGTGCCGCAACTTCTGTCTTTGATCGAGTTCTTTGGCCCGATAGCATTTTAGATCTTTACCTATCAGGCTTCGGTTGGTGAGCTTAATGGAATTGCCCCTCTTTTCTTCGGTATCCATGGTGTTGTGCTGAAGGGTCATGGTGATGCGGTCATTATTTTTATCGACAAAGGACCACTTCCAACTGAGAACGATGTGAAAAGGATCTCCCAGGTATTCATCGGGTGCACCGAATTTCTGTTTAATTCGTTTGAGAAGTTCTTCATAAAAGTCTTTGGTGGAATCACTGTACTTCAGTTTGACCCGGGCGATCATACCCGGTGCCGTACACGTGGTGTAAGCAATCAAACCGCTTTTAATGCCCTTTATGGATTTTAACTCCACCTCCTCGATATTCTCCATGTGCCGGATCGGCAAGGCGGTTTCCATGATGACATGGTCTTCAAACTTGGAAATATTCTCATTTAAGACGAAAACAGCGATCTGATGGGGAACATCACCGGCACGGCTGGTGCCACAAACAAAAATGACTGCCAGATTAAGGCATATTATTATGATTTTTTTCATAGCGGCCCCCGTTTGGAATGACGAATGTCGATTGACGAATGTCTAATGAGGAACAGTCAGAATATAATCAGAATTATAGAATGAAGCAAGCCTATATTGGAATGACTCTGGATTGACGAATGACGAACGAAGGATGTCGCTTCGCTCCGTGCATTGGATATGATTCATCCTTCTTTACAAAACCCGGAAAAGACAGATTTAACTTTCCTCCCCTGGCGGCCTGCGACGCGCCTAGCCGAGCCGGAGGGCTTATGGGAGGGGGCTAAAATCGGCAGTATTCCTTAATTCGACATTCGACAATCGACATTCTTCATCCCAATGTCATTCGCCATTCCAAAAGCAATCATTATTCAATAGTCGATATTCATTATTCATTTCTAATACGCCAGCCGTCCGAGGGATTTTAAAATCAGGGTGATCCCCATGGCGAACATGCCGGTCAGCCCCATGCCACAGGAAAAACCGGCCAGCAGCACCGGTGCATACTGCCGCCACATGGCGCCGTATCTTTTCAGGAAAAAATAACGCCCCAGCAGGGCACCCACCACTTCCAGTATCAGACCGTGCGGGGCGCTCTGGCCCAACCCGCGCACCATCCCGTAGACCAGCATAACCGGCAGGCCGAAAAGGGTCAGCACCCCGTAAGTGACCACCCCCAGACCGACGCCGGCCAGGACATAAATCCAGTTCAGGGCCTGGTAAAACAGCGAATTTCCCTCCAGGGTGGATGTTTGCATCAACAGGGTATTCAGGGCCTGCAGGTGCCATAGTTCCTGGGCATAGGGGTAGGCACTGGAAGGAATGGGGGCCAGGCGCCAGATGAACTGGGAAAAGAGCAGGCTGGCGACCATCACAACCGGAAAGACCACAATTTCAGATTTTATGATTCCGCGAATGCTGGTGCCGGTCAGCTCGATTTCGCGAAATTTTACGGTGGCCTCCCCATAATTATGAATCGGTATCGGCGCATACCAGATCTCGATGCCCTGATAGCCGAAATACTTGGCGCCGGCAATAAAGCTGGCCTCCCGGACCAGCGGCAGACTCACAAACTGACCGGCAATACCTTCCATGCGTGCTGTAATATAGGAAACGATGGGCGTGTAAATAAACCCGTAGGCCAGAAAAAAGGCCACCGGGAAATTGGGAACCAGCCACACGCACAGGACAACGTATGATACCGTGGAAAAAACGTAAATGCCGACCCCAATCCAAAAATTGAAGTCTCCCCTGCCCGGTGGCGGTCGAAATAAATCCTTCAGGCTGCCCTGCTGGCCGCCGCCGCGATTACCGAAAGATCGCATGACGTGCCAGACACCGATCAACGCAATCGCCAAGCCCAGACCGATACCAAAACTCAGATAAAAATCGAAATTGTTGGCAAAAATGGTGTCGACAGTTCCCATGCCAGGATGCCATCGATTTAAAATGCCGTGGCGGTACAGAATCGGGTTGGCGATGACGGTGATAATCAGCCCCGCCAGGCCGCCGATAACGGCCCAGAACGGCAGGACCATCCCGATAAACACCAGCCCGAGATCAAACTGAATGCCGGTCGCGACCGCCGGCAGCACCTCTTCGGTGTGGCCGGTCAGCTCCACCCAGGGAATGGGAATCAGTCGAATCGGCTCCATCAAAAACAGACCGGAAACCGTCGGCAATAAAACGTATATGCCGCCAAAAACAAGGCCGATCACACTCCCGATAGAAAAAACGCGCCATTTCCAGCTTTTGTCTTTTTCTTCGGTTGATTCGGCCAATGCCATCGTGCCCAGGGCTGCCACCGGTGCCATCGGAAACGGCAGTTTCTCGACATCGGAGGTAATTCGGTAAAATACATACCCCAGGCCAAACTGGTCAATACGCTGAATTATCTGGGTTCCCACCAGAAGGAGAATGGGGATCAGCCAATCCCGGTGAAAAAAGGTTCGCTCCACCAGCGAGGCCGAATCCGGTGCCGGCGCAACCCAAGTGGGGATGAATTCGGTTAATCCCAGCATCCGGGCGGCATCGGACTGGACCAGGTACTGGTTCCACAACAGGCCCTGAAACGGTGTTGCCAGCGCGGCCCCGGCCATATAATACAGAAGAAAAATCTCCTGCTGCTTCAGTTGACTGTAGGATCGCTTGGCAAGCTCGGCAAACAAAATAATGGTTACCCAGCGCGCCGCCGGTCCGATTCCGGTGCCGATAACCAGCTGCAGGTACATACTGCCGGGCATCATGAGAAACCCGATAAAAATTGCACCCACAAAGGTTTTCCAATCGAATCCTTCCTCAAAATGATCGGGCGTCTTCAGAAGATCTCTGTATTCCTGCAGTTCCTTGTCTTCGTACATTCAATTATCCGTTCATTGTTAATAGTTATTGATTATTTGGAAGACACCTCAAAACACATGCGGTCTGAAAAGGCTTCCATTGACGAATAACAAATAACCAATAACCAGCGTCAGTTCGGCAGCACCAGATAGCTGGAATAACTAAACAGCCCATAGATGGCCCAGGAACCGGCCATGAGAAAATCTCCGATGACCAATCCGATAAAAAAGTTGCGCAGCTTTTTAAACAACATCACGCCGCCGTAACGTATGCACAAGGCATTGAAAAGCCAGCCGATGAAGAAGCTGAACCAGAGAATTCGCATGGCGGAGCTGTAGGCGGTCAGATAACCGATGGGATGGATCGGCCACCAGTAAAACCGGTGGTAGCAGATCACCAGCAACAGCATCACAACGGCGCCGGCAAGGGTGAATATCGTAACCCACTGGCTGGGTTCGGCGGGGGATTCGATAAGGCTGTAGATGTCATCGTAGACAGCCACGGTTGTCCGGGTGGCCCAGTCCAGGCCGAGTTCGCGCACGCCGAATTTGTAGCAAAGCACCAGCATGGCCAGAAAGGACACAACGACCCCCGCAACCAGGGTTAGCATGATCACCGTGAAGATCCGGCGGTTATTCGTGGTCTTGTCGGTAACCTTGCGCGCATGCAGCAGGGAGGCCATCAGCGACTCGCGTAAATCGACAAAGAGCAATTTTTGAACCACGCCGGCGACCACAAGGCCAACACCTGAGAAAAATCTGGTGCCGAAAAAAGCAATGACGCCGTCAAGGGGCGCAGCCGTCAGCGTAAAATAGGCAATTCCACCCTGGCAAATCACCCGGGTGGCCACCAGGGTGAACAGGAAAAACGCCCCCACCACCAGAAAGGAAAACAAAAACGGCAGTCCGAAATAGTGGCACCAGGCGACGATGGCCAGCCCGCCGCCGACGGCCCCCCAGAAAGCCAGCCGGGTCGACAGCCATTCCTGCTCTGCATCTTTATCTTCTTTAAGGCCAAACCCTTTTTGCAGAATATCAAGAAAATGAAACCGGGCCAGCCAGGCCAGAAAGACAAAGAACACCAGATAGGCACCGACCATCTGCATTTCCTCGGGCCGGGAGAGGGTTGGGCCGAAGGTAACGCCCAGGGCGGCTTCCGGTATATTCAAACCTAAAGAGAACAAAAAACCGATGAGCACCGCACCGACAATATAGAACAACCAGAAAGAAAAGGATATCTGCTTGGAAGTTAAAAAGGCAAAGCCGATGAAGGCCGGGTAAATATAGATTTTCAGCTTGTAAAAGCCTGAAAAAAAGCCGTGTTTCGGAAAATATTTTCCGGCCAGGATCAACGTGGGAATCGACGGAATGGAGGGGTTGTAAAAATTAAGCCCGTTCATCAAATGCAGGCATACCGGTATAAGGAGCCCGGCCAGCAAGAATCGATTGGCAAAAAACTGCCCCAGCTCGTTGTTGTCGATGGCTTCCTGCATCAACAGCGGAACCCGCAACAGCGGAAAATTCATGCGTTCGTTGTAAAGGCCCTGTTTGCTCAACAGGCTGACCACGCAGGCAATTACGATATAACACAGCAGGACGAAACCGGCCCAGCCGACCAGTGGCACCAGCCAGGCGTCCCAGGGGATCTGGCCTAAAACCTCCAGCCAGCCCATCTGCCTGCCCCCGGTCACGCCGTTATAAAATTCGGCGATCGCTTCCTGACTCTGGGGATACCAGCTTTTGGGCAAAAGCGGGTATAACACTTCCTCCCAGCGATTCTCGACCGATGCGAAGTGATAGGGGGCGGTTATGTTAATGAAAAAAGTCCGCGCCAACCCGGTCCAGGCAATCCCGGACAGCAGCACCATCAGGGCCCAGGTCACCAGCAGTTCTTTGCCGGTCAGCAGATTCCGGCCCTTGAACAGCCATCGAATGAAAACGGTAACTATCGCCAGCCACATGAAAAAATAAAACGGGGCCAGGGGAAAATGTCCGCCCGCCAGGGGCGTCCCCTGCCGGTAGGCATTGTTAAAGGGTGTAATCAGGCAGATCGCAAGGGCCAGAGCGCAGCCCAGCAAAATGGCGCGCAGCCGGATTCGGTGGCCGGAGGCTGTTGGTTCCGCTTCTGGTTGGGATTGACGGCTAGTGATGTTCCGCTGGTTTTCGGTTTCCATATAAATTCTTAAGGTTTCAGGTGTCAGATCGCAGGTGCCGGGTTTTTATATGCAACTATTTTTCTATTTGACCAATTTCCTATTTAACTAAAACCAACTATTCAACCAGCCCTAATTTTTTTTCAGCATCAATCAGCAGGGCTTCGTATTCGGCCTTGGTGGGGTCGTCAAAGGAGCGCCAGATGAGCAATTGCTTGCGAATCTCATTGAGAAAGGTCTTGTTGATCCGGTGCCAGGCGTTGGCTTCGCCGGTTTCTCGATTCAAGCGAATCGTTATTTCAAGAAAACCGGGCTCGGTAGCCGCACGCTTGAACTGGATCTCGACCTGCTGCATGATGCCGAAATCAAACGGCGCCAGCCAGACACGGGATCTGATCTGCAGACACTGCTCGTGGTCACAATTGTCTTCCTGGCAGTCGGAGGCGGTTGGAGCCAAGCCGGGCGGGCTTTGGCAGACAAATGCGAATTCGATATCGGCCGTTGAAAACATACCGTGGGTAATATCCCTGTGCCCGTCCACATATTCAAATAAAAATCCGCCGATACTGCGATGCTCTTGATAGGTCATCAGGAAAGGCAGGGTCATTTCGAGCTCATTGCCGCGGGCCGGCGGAAGCGTCCAGGTCCGATTGATATCCGGCATTGCAATTTCACCGGCTACTTTGGACGGGTAGATCACCGAAACCAGCACAACCCCTATTACCAGGACCATGGCCGCAACACCCGACATGGATGAATAATTTACGGTGATCCCTGACCATAGGGCTGTTTCGGCAAAGAGCTTGGCCGTAACCTGGGCCAGCAGATAACCGAATACCACGCTGAGAACGGCAAAGGCCATGGCCTCGGCAATAAAGAGAAACGACACGTGCGAAGGGGCCAGTCCAACCGAGGTATAAATCCCAATCTCGCGCTTGCGTTCATAAACACTGCCGATCATGGTGTTCAAAACAATGAAAACCGAGATAATCAGCGGGATTATAATATTGGGGACCCCGCTGTAGCTCATACTGTCACTGGCGTGGTAGAGGTAGGTACCGTCAGGCTCCCCGCTGAAAAGGGACAGCCCAAACCGATCGATCAGGTCCCGGGCGGTTTCTTCAACGGTATCCGGGTTGCGGGGATGGACGGCCACACCCTTTAAATGTCCCCCCGCCGCCAGCAAAAAGCGGTAGGGTACGATGAGGGTCAGATCTCCGGCAATGTGCTGATAGCGGCTTTGAAATTCCCTCACATCATCGCCGGATTCCATTGCTTCTTCTTCCACCTCGGTCAACTCCGATGACATTTCCCGTGGAAAGATTACCGGCGTCAATGGCTCGCCGTCCAAGTCGTTGCTCGCCTGCAATTTACTGCCGGAGAAGATACCGACGACCTTAAAGGGCATTCCCCAGAGCGAGACGTTCTGGTCCGGGTTTTGGGCAAGATCGATGTTCAGCTGCTCGGCCATGCGCCGCGGCAAAAGCACCGCCTGGTCATCGTCCGGCCTCAACCAGCGCCCGGCCAAAAGAATGGCGTCGAGTCCGGAGACAAGGGCCTCTTCGGCTGCAAGCCCCACCATCCCCTGGGCTTCAAAAGCCCGGCCGTTTGCATACACGGGTACTCTGGTCGAACGCGTGCGGTCCTCATCTTCCAGCCAAACGCGGGGGACGGCCATCGCCTGATCCCCAAAGGAATTCTCAATGCGGCCAAAGGCCTCCGGCGGCAGACTCCTCCAGTTTACGTTTTTTAACAGAAAACCTTGGTAGGCCGCCTGGCTGTCATATAACACCCGCGCATGCAGCCGCAGGGATTTGGCCGAGGTAAAGCTCATGATGGTAAACGTCAGGATGACCAGGGTGGCACAGGTCAGCGCGGTGCGCAGACGGCGGCGCCTCAGGTTGCTGACGCCCAGCAGAAACGCCGCTACAAACGCCTTCCAACGCCCGATTTCGCCGGATTGAATCAGCTGGGCATGGGTCTGCAACCCGGCCATTTCGTCTTCAAAGCGAAAAAAGATGATCAGCGTTACGATGAGCGACAATCCCATAATAAAGAACGCCAGGATGACAACCATGGGACTGTATGCCAGTCGGAAAGCAGGATGAACATTATAGATGATGATGATCAACAATACCAGGATGCCGATAAAAGCGACGATCCGCTTGTAAATATTGGAATAGGAAAACAGCAGGCGTTCGAGGCAGAAGGCAAAGGGGACAAACAGGGCAATGTAAAACAGCACGCCGTAAAGGACGTCTTTCTGGGTTTTCTCGACATCGTCGTAAACCCGGCTGGAAAGCGCCCATGAACGGGCGGTGGCTTCGAAAAACTGGTCATACTGCTGTTTTGCCAAAGCGGTCTCCGCCCGCTCCAGCTGTTTGATCCCGGCCTGTTGAAGATTGCGGATGCGTTCGTTGAAAATCCCACGTTTTTCAAGGTTTTCAATGCGCGGTGTCAGCAGGGTCCAGATATCCCGAGCGACCCTATACGCCGTGCGATGTAAAACCGGCCAGTTTTCCACCATGTAACCGCTGCCCTGGGGGTTGTCTTTGGTGGCGTTCAACAAAATCAATTTCTTGCGCAGCACACTGTCCGACAGGGTCAGCTTCAACGGGGTGCCGTCCTCTAAAAAAATGGTGGTGATGCTGGATGCATCGCGGTAATAGGAAATCCAGGTGTCCAGGCGGCTGTAAAAATATCGCAGGGGGTCGGCCTCACGCCGGCCGTCAATTACATTGCCTTTGTGAAGATAACGAAATGTGCGCGGCTCAAGAAGATCGAACAGGGTTATGCCCTTGCTGGCGAACATGATCAGATCGGTCTCCATGTGACGGCGAAACATTTTCACCCGGTAAGAGTTTTTACCGGTTTGCTCTTTGTCGATGGTCCACATGACCTTGCCGGTGACATCGTCAAATTTATACCCCTCGAAAATCACTTTGTGGTAACTGTGTTTCTTGTCGGCCAGGCCCCGCAGGTGAAATTTGCCCATGTGGTCCACGATGGCGTAATGGCGGGCCGGTCCCTGGTAGCACAGCAGCACCGATCCCGGCGCGGGCTTGTCCGCAAACAGCTCTCCGTGGCGCAAAAACTTGGCGTTGCCGTTGATTTCACTGATCCCGTTGCGGGGGAACACACCTTCATGGATTTGGGGCGCACCGGCCAGATGCTGAACCAGGCCGGCCACAACCGCATTCTGTTTTAAGGCGAATTCAAAATTGACGCCATCAGGGGTGTCGCCGGGCGTGCCCCAGGCCGATCGGGCATCATGGGTGGTAACAAAGGTCAACCCGTGAATTCCGGCCAGGGCGGTAACTTCGCCGCCCAGAGCCGGACGATCCAGAAAATAACTCTGCCATGAACGTCGCCGGCTCGGCCGCAGGGTATCCTTGTAAATGCCCTGGTCGCCGGTGGCGTTTTCAACCTTCAGCGCCCCGGCCCGCAGGACCTCGTCGAGCAATGCATAGGCCCCCGTGCGGTTAATCCTCTCTCGAAACGGATACTGCCAGCCATAATTAAAGGCACCGAACCCGTCGCCGTGGCTGGATAGATGAAGCGATACCGCCGCTGTCAGATCGAAGACTTTGACCTCGCCGCGAAACGCCCTGGCACTGGCCAACAGGTCCAGCTGATTTTTGGCATCGGCGAGAATGGCTTTTTGGTCTTCAATTGCCTCAGGCACCAGGCGGGTGAGCATCTGTCGCTCGTCGGGCAGTAAATTCGTGTAGGCCGGCTTCCACACCAGCCGCCGCAGCAGCATCCGTTCAGCGGCCAGCTGGTCAATGAGCGCCTGGTTCTGGATCGCTTTCGCCCGCATTCGCAGCCATATCAAGCGGCGTGAAAGATGATCGGATACCGTCTTTATACGTTCTTCCAGAGCCGCCTTGATCAGGCTTTGACGCTCCTGCGCAGCCGCGTCATCCGGATCTGCCGGCTCAAATGCGGCCTGCTCCAATGCGGTAATGGTTTTGCGTGATTTTTTTACCAGGGCCTGCAAATCGCGCTTCATTTCGCGCTGGATTTTGGACCGTGTCGTCAGGCTCCACATCAATTCACGCATCCCGGCCAGCGTCTGGGCACGTCCACTGGTGGCAACCAGAACAACCGTCCGGCCGGGAGGATGATCCCTTAGATACCACGCCAGATTCAAAAGGGTGGCGACGCTCAAGGCTTCATCGGCTCCGGGCGACAGGCCGGCAACCCAGGCGGTGCTGTCGTAAAACGCCTCCACCATCACCGATTGCTCCTTGAGATCGGGATCGGCTCCGGGAACAATGGCGTACACATTTTGGGTGATAAGGTTGCGCCAGCTTGTTTTCGATACCAGGTTGACGTTTTCGGCCAGCCGGCCGGCCGGCCTGGTTTCAAAGCCGGGGAACAAATCCTCGAGCTGCCTGGCCGGCATCCAGAAACGGGGAAATTGAATGGGCGAAAGCTCAAACTTCTCTTCAAACCGGACTCGGGATGATGTCCCGCGATCCACGTATATTAAGGCCTTGGCACCCAGATTGGCAACATGCAGCCAGTTTTTACCGGAATCAAACTCCATCAGGATGATGCCGCCCTCGATGGCCTTGCCGTTAAGATCGTGCAGGTCGCCCCGGCCGACATAGACCAGCGGGGCTTTAATTCCGGGAGGCGCAATGGTTTGAGGCGTAACCGCGTTACCCCACAGCGGTCGGATAGGCAGTGCTTCCACGCGGCCAGGTATGCTGATGGTGCTTTTTTCATCCTGCAAGACGGGAACCGCAAATTCGTGGGTCCCAACGGTCTCAAAGCCAAGTTGTTCGAACCGTTCCTTGATATAGGCTGCGGCTTCCCGGTTACCGTCGGAGCCTGTGCTGCGGTCTCCAAAAGAAGACAGCCGCAAGATTGTTTCTTTGAAGGCCTCCGGTTCGTTGGGCGCTGCCAGGGCGTCGGTCGCCGGTAACAGCCAATTTAACAGTAACAGTGATAGGAAGAGAAACAAAAAGTGGCGGGTTCCGGGCCGCGCGGTGCGCGTGGCGCGACGGTTGAACCGAAGATTCAATGCCGGTATGCCGTCAATACCATCACCATCCGTTGGTAATTGATATGTCAGACGTCTTTTTTTCATTTTTATAACAACCTTAATTGTTGCATTCGGATGTGACAAAATCAATCGCGCCTTCAACGGTTACGGGACATCGGTCGGCACGGTGACCAACCCTGCGCCGATCTCTGCCGCCGGCAACTCGTTACCCGCAACTATTCCCTCGATCCAATCTGACCGATGGAAATCGACAGTTCTTCGCGGTCCTCGATTTTGTCGACCCGGCCGTCCCGGATCCAGATCACCCGGTCTGAAACATTGAGCATTTTAAAATCGTGGGTCGCCGAAATCACCGTTACACCGCGATCCTGGCTCAACCGTTTCAACAGCGAGATGATCTCTTCCCCGGTGGTCAAATCCAGGTTGCCGGTGGGCTCGTCGGCCAGGATGATTGCCGGATCATTGGCCAGCGCCCTGGCAACGGCAACGCGCTGCTGCTGGCCGCCGGAAAGTTCAAAGGGTTTATGGCTGAAACGATCACCCAGGCCAACCAGATGGAGAAGCTCCATGCCTTTGTCAACGGCCGCGTCATTGTTCATGCCGGCAAAAACCATTGGCAGGGTCACGTTTTCCAGGGCGGTCATAACCTGAATAATGTTAAAGGTTTGAAAAATATAGCCTATTTTGCGGCAACGCAGCCAGGCCAACTCGTAGGCATCCAGTTGCGCAATGTCCACCTCATCGATGAAGACTTTGCCGGAAGTCGGTTTATCCAAGCCCCCGATCATGTTAAAAAGGGTGCTTTTGCCGGATCCGGACGGCCCCATGATGGAAATATAGTCACCTTTGACGATCTCAAGATCTATCCCCTTGAGAGCATGGACGTCGATCTTGCCGAGCTTGAATACTTTGGTAACACCCGTAACTCGAACAATACTGCCGGCCCCTGCCATGGCATCTCCTTTGTCGTTTCACCCGAGGCACTTCCAGTGCCAGCTCATAGCTGATAGTTCATAGCTGATAGCTGAAGTATCGAATACTACTTCGATTCTAGTATATTAGTCGTGCGTTATGATATTATCGCTCGAAGTCAGCTATCCCGACAGCTTCCGAATTCCGCATTCCGATTTCAACATTCTTGTTATTGCTCCACCCGCATCGCTTCCACCGGTTGCATTCGAGCCGCGATGAGAGCCGGATAAAACACACCCAGCAGGCTCAACAGGCAACCGACGCCGGTGGCAATCAGAATCGAAACGACCAGGCTGGTCAGGGATATCGACTTCAGCGACTCGAGGCCAAAGCGCAACCAACCATTGAACAGGGAAAAAACAGCTCCCAGCAGCGCACCCAGCCCGGCGCCGGCCAAACCCTGTATACCGGCCTCGAGGATAAAGAGGCGCAGGATGAATCGATCCAGGGCACCTAAGCATTTCATGGTTCCGATTTCCCGGAAACGCTCCGTCACGGCCATTAACTGGGCGTTGACGATCCCGACGACACAAACCAGCAGCGATAAGATGACCAGCCACCGTTGCTTGGGGCTGCTGCCCACGCTAAGATCTCCCGGCTTGAGATCATACCCGGAATTTTCCAGCTGCCGCCGCAACTCCGGATCCTTCTTGGCAAGCATCCCGTTGGCAATGTCGTTGCTGACCCCCACAAAACTTAAAAACGAAACGGCCAACACCAGGCTCATGGTGGTGATGAGTGACCGGAAGAATCGGACCTTTATGCTTTTGATGGAGATTTCCACCGACTTTAAGAACGGAAGTTTGACCTGCCGTTGCACCTGCCCGGTGTCATTTTGCGATTCTGATAGAATTTTTTCTGCAGGCATAATCAGATCCTCGAGCGAATAAATCTGACATCAGCAAGAAGATAGAACTGCTTGACGGCGCTTAATAATGCAAGTAGTAGAAATTCCTCTTATTTCTACAGTTAGGGGATGGTGATTCAGTACCAACCATCTGTAACGTGTTACACAAAAATTGGCAATGGCTTTTTTCGGAATATAAGTGCTCCGGCTATGAATTCAATCTTTTTCGAATTTAGTGTCAACCAAGTTAGCACATTGGAAATTTAATGTAAATGAGAACGATTCCTAATACCGCCGGGCCTGTTCGGGGGAGGCATGAATTTATGAGCCCTGGCCCCAACGCTCGAGGAACCGGGCGGCATTGGCCGCCCCGTCAAGGTCTATCGGCACCTGCTCGGCGCTCCTGGTTTCCAGAAGCATTTCAGCCAGATGCCGGCACAATCTGGCCGGTTGCATATCGGGCTCGTACAGCACTCGTATGGGCAAAAACTTGCTGAGCTTTTCGGCGCGCATGGGTTGCTCCTGTTGCCGCGCATAGGGAACAACCAGGGCGGGGACTTTGGTCACCAGCAAATTCATACAGGTATTGTATCCGGCCAGGCTGACCGACAGATCGGCGGCCGAGAGGTAGTCCAAAAAGTGCTTGGTATAGCGTCGGATGCGCCGGGCGGGTGCCGCGCGCGCACAGAGCAGTTCAAATTCATCTTGATCCATAAAGGGGCCGCAAAATACTTCGAGCCTGTAGGGCAACTGGCCGTCGAGCAGATCGCAGGCATCCAAAAGGCCGGTCAACAGAGGAAAACCCGAGCGTCCGCCGCCGGCGCTGGCCACGATCAGCTTTTCACCGGCGTCCAGCTTCAGCTCCTGCCGCAACATGCGGCCGGCAGCCGGGTCGGCCTGCTGGGTAATAAAGCCTGTGTGCACCAGGGGAATGCGGATGTCAGCCGCCCGGCTGAACGTTTCATCCAGCTGCTGCAGCGCGGCATCGGAGTGAACCAGCAGGGCATCGAAGTAGCGGTTTAATTTTTTCAGAACCCTTTTTTCGTGGTAGGTCGGGTCTTTCTTTTCCACCAGAATATCCCGCAGGCTGCAGACGGCTTTGACATTACCAAACGCACCCCTGCGAATGTCCTCCAGCAGCGGCTCAAGTTCGAACGCAAAGATGGAACGACCGAAAGGATAGAGCTCGACAATAAAGAAATCCGGCTTGGTCCGTTCAAAAAGATCATAAAGCGCCTTTTTGCGTGCATGCTGAACCTGCTCGACCCTCCGGCCGGGTTCGCCGGAGATCAAGCGGGTAAATTTTTCATCCATGTAGAGCGCCGGTAACCGCACGAGTTGAACATGATCCGGCAGGTCTATGTCCACTTTCTGTCCGCCGGCAATCAGGGTCACGTCATGACCCGCCAGCGCCCGCGCAAACTCCAGGCTGCGAACCAGATGGCCCATGCCCCATACGTATTGGCAGTAAAAGATGATTTTCATAATTGGAGGTTCAGCGTTCTGAGTTCGGGGTTCAAAGGTTATGGGATTTGTTCGCCTCCGATAGGCCGCCTGGCATGAACACCCATCCTCGAATCCATGATCGTAAGCGATTGTGGCAGCGCTCTCAGCCGCGATTAATTCATTCAGCCGGCAGAATCGCGGATGGAAGCCGCTCCCACCCACGATTAAGACGCAGATCCCAGCCCGGATATCGTCCTGGGACTAAACAAAGCTACTTATAAGATTACGGCGCTTTCCGCCATATCCTTAAAATGAACCAGCTTCAATTTAGGATTATCTGCCAGCGTCTTTAATAGTATTTCCAAAAAATCAAATGCCGCGGCGTTCATCATCCGATGGTGAATCATGATACCGCAATGCCTTGACGTGAATGCCTGCGTGAGTTCGGCAAATAGATTTTTCCAGCCCTCGGCCGGACGCTTTTCCTTGCGCGTGTGCAGATCCACATTGACATAATAATCCGGTAACCCGCCGGGCAGGGTTGCCTTGCTTCCGCGGCTGCGGGAAACAGCTGCATACCCCAGTTCTTTTAACAACTCCAGAGTTCTGCGGCTGCACCGATTCCACGGAGGGGTAAACACCGGATAAAAGCGCTCTCCCATGATACGCTCGAGCCGCATTTTGCCTTGCACCAGATCTCTCTGGAGGGCTGCAGGCGTGCGCGTAGCACCGAACTCCTGCTTTTTGCCTTCCGTTTCATGGTTGACGTGCCGCCAGCCGTGCTGGTGCCAGCACCAGCGCCCGGGATTCGTTCTCTCGAATCCATTCAAGTACTGCCAGCGCGGGCGGGTCAACGCAGCGGGCACAACGGCCAGTGACAGGGGCACGCCGCAGGTCGCAAAGAGCTCCATCATCCGGGAAAACTGCTTACCGGGGACGGCCACATCGTCGGCCCGAAAAAAAACGTAGCCGGTATCCGGGCCGTGCAGGCTTTGGCAGCCGCCATGGATACAATCGGAGACCAGGGTGTTCAAGTCCGTCGGGAGACGGTGCCATAAGGCTGCGATGTTCGGTGACATTATCCGTTTACCCCTGATGTGGATAATCTGTAATCCATTACGAAACTTGTTTCACCACGAAGGACACAAAGTTTATTAAGAAAGTATGAAACCATATATTCCCTTTGTGTCTTCGTGCTCTTCGTGATCTACGTGGTAAAATTTATTTCTGGTTCAACCTCCCGGTTCCGAGAAAACCGGTTATTACCCTTGCCAGGTCTCGATGGCCCGGACAGTGTTGGCAACACCGTTTAGATCAATCCCCACCTCCGATCGGGCCGGCTGAGATAATGTCGCCGCCATCAAAGCGGCAAGGCGATCCGGTTGCAGGTCGGCATCCTCCAGAACGGTCAGCAGTCCGCGGTCAGCCAGACGCTGGGCCCGCAACCGCTGTTCGCGGTTTGTGGAAAAAGGCCACAGCAGCGCCGGCACCCCGGTGGCCAGAATATTCATGGTCGTGTTATAGCCGCCCATGCTGACGGACAGATCGGCTGCCGCCAGAAAGGACATAAAATCTTCTGTAAATCGATCCACCTGTACCCCATCGGGCGCCATGCGTCTCAAATCGTCAAAATCCCGGGAATCCAAAAACGGCCCGGTAAAAACTTGCAGCCGGCTGTCGCCATTTTTTAATCTCGAAAAGGCCTGGACCACAGCGGCCAGCAGGGGTGCCCCGACATTGCCGCCGCCCGCACTGGCGACGATTAAGTTTTCGCCATCGTCCATACCCATTTGGTTCCGAATTCTTTCGCCGGCTTGCGCCGGGGGTCGGGGGGCGATATAGCCGGTGTACTCCACCGGGATGGCGATGTCATCAAAGGGTCCGAAGGTTTCACGAATTTCCACCAGATCGGGATCCGCATGAACCAGCACCCGGTCAAAATAGCGATTCAGGATCTTGACAACCTTGGCTTCATGTTTGATGTAATCCTTTTTTTCCACAAGAATGTCACGCACGCTGCTGAAAATAGCGCAGGATGGCGATCTCCTTTTCCGCAACGCTTTTACCACCGGATCGAGCTCAAAGCGAAAAGCCCGGCGGCCAAAGGGAAACAGCTCGACCAGGAAAAGATCCGGTTTTTCCGCTTCAAAAAGCGCCCGCAGCTTTTTTTGGCGCACTTTTTTGATCTGATCGAGGGTCATATTTTTCTCGGTGCTGATAAGCCTTTTAAACGCATGATCCATTTGGAGAATGGGCAGGCAAAATTCACGCACATGGGCCGGCAGGGTGGTTTCGACGGGGGGACCGCCGGTAACCAGTATAACCTCATGCTCGGACAAGGCCCGGCAAATTTCGAGGCCGCGAAAAAGATGGCCGACGCCGAGAACATTTTGGCAGTATTGGATAATTTTCATAATGTTATAGGTTCAGGGTTCAGCGTTCAGGGTTGGAAATTGAGAAATACTGGATTTCAGCCATTCAGTTCTTCATCAACTTTTGAACCTCTGAACCCTGAACCCTGAACGGTTACTTTTTTTCCAGCGCCAATGCATTGATCTCCTCTATTTTTAGCCCGTCCGCGTCATGGGCCAGCCAATGCAGCTGATAGGGCTTGATGATGGCAGGCTCACCCGGAAGATATTTTCGTCCGCAGAGGTGATAAATCAAGCTTTTGACAACCCCTTCGTGGGTCACCACCAGGATGGTCTCTCCGGGCCATTTTGCAGCCGCTTCCGACAACGCTTGACGGCTTCTTTCCAGAACATTGCGGCGGACCTCGCCATCCGGTGGACAAAAATCCCAGCCGGACCTGACCTGGTTGTCCAGTTCCCGGGGCGTATCGGTCTGAATCCGGAAAATGGTTTCCCCGGTCCACTGCCCCCAGTCCTGCTCTCTGAGGCGGGCATCCGTTTTCAATGCAATCTTTAGCGCCTGATTGATTATTCCGGCAGTCTCCATGGCACGCCCAATATCGCTTGTCAGGATTCGATTCCATGGCAACGGCTTTAAAAGCTGTCCCCATCGCGACGCCTGGATCTTTCCACCCGGCGTCAGGGGGGAATCTTTTTGACCCTGAATCTTTTTTTCCCGATTCCAAATGGTTTGTGCATGGCGCACAAGTCCAAAACGGGTGTTGTTCGATTGGTTCGGCATCAGCTTTTAAGTGACGGTTTATTTTTCACGATTCGCAGCAGCTGCCGCGCAAGTTCGCGATAGTTCCTGTCCAGATCATGATGCGCCCGCACGTAGGCGCTGGCGGCTTGGCCCATTTGCCGTCTCAGCTCCCGGTCTCTCAACAGGCTTTTAACGGCATCCACAAAGGGCGCCATTTCATGGGCCGGCACCAGAAGGCCGGTTTTGCGGTCCTGGACGGCCTCCGGAACGCCGGCATTGTCAAAAGCCACCACCGGCAGGCCGCAGGCCTGGGCCTCGAGAAACACCATCCCCAGAGATTCCCCGATACCGGGAAACACGAACACGTCGGCCGCACTGTAGTAACGGTAAAGCTTCGACCGGGGAATTTTACCGACAAACCGGACTTTGCCCGGTATCTGCTCGGCCGCCAGGTCTTGAAGGGTTTTTCTTTCCCTGCCGTCCCCGGCAATCACCAGCTGGAATGCCTCGCCCTGACGGTACAGTTCCCCGCAGGCCCGAATCACCCATTTCAGTCCCCGGGTTTTGACATCCGGCCGGAACATCGCGGCTGAAAAAATTACCGGCCCGTCCGCGCTAGACCATTGTTGGCGCAATTCTGCACGGGCTTCGGCATCAAAGACGAACTCATCCGGATTCAATCCGGGCGCCACATAGCTAATCCGGTCGTCCGGCAGCAGGCGACGCAGGTTAAGCAGGTCGACCTGCTTGTTGGTAAAGATATGGTCAGCGGCCAGCAAAGCGGCTTTATTCAGATAAAAGCCGGCCCGGGTCTTAAGCCTGCGGCTGCGTTTGGTCGAGTATATTCCCTGAAAAATGACGTAGGGAATATTCAGGCGTTTGGCTGCGTACGGTCCCAGCAAATCCGGTGCCTTGTAATAGCTGTGATAGGTAAACCAGAGATCGGCAGGTTCGGATGAAAATTTGCGGACCACCCGCTGTCTTTCCCAGCACAGCCGCGGCCACAGCCAGGGTTTCCAATAGATCCAACGGCACCGCAACGTACTGGCTGACATGACCTGATGATCCTGCCGGCGCAGGAAATCGAAAATGCCCGTGGCCGTGATCAGATCGCCGGATGGCTGCGCATGCCCCAGTGGCTTGAACGGCGCATAGAAAGCAATTCGCGATGGCTGGGTATTTGTCTCCATTAACAACTCACCGTTAGTCGCAAGTTTGGCTGCTGGGTGCTAAAATACTGGATGCTCGATACGCGATGCTGTATTCCCGAACCAGCCAGAATGTCATCGCCTATCGAGTATCGCGTCAGAGCACAGTAGGGTCGCCCACCGTGCCGACCCCGCAGCAAGCGGGACAGCTGCGGTGGGCGGCCCCCCCAATATATCCATCGCTCCCGACTTTTTGCGCCCTGCCCTTCTAAGCTTTGCGCTCTACAATGGGCGCTATACCCTCCATTTGATAGACGTCGGCAAGATCCTGAATCAGCCGCCGGTTGTCAAAATCATCCGCCACCGTCCGGCGGGCGGCCGGAATAACGCTGTGTCTCAATTCTTTGTCGGTCAGCAGGCGCTGCATGGCATCGGCCAGTTTATCGGGTCGACCGGCCGGCACCAGCAGACCGGTTTGCCCGTCGACCACCAACTCTGGAATAGCAGAAATATCCGTGGCGACAACCGGCACGCCCATGGCCATGCTCTCAATCAGCACATTGGGAATACCGTCGCGATCACCGTCGGCGGCCACCTCGCATCCCAGAACAAAAAGATCGGCAGCGCGGTAGTGATCCAGCACGACCTCATGGGGCCGGGTTCCCAGCCATCGGGTCACGGAACCGAGTTCCAGCTTTTTGATCAGCTGCAAAATGGATTTGCGATCTTCACCGTCCCCGATGAGGGTGTGCTCAAAAACCAGGCCCCTGTCGGCTAAAATTTTCAAGGCCCTGTAGACGGTGGGCAGACCCTTTTTGGCGGTTAGGCGGGCGATAGTCAGAATCTGGTGCGGCTGTTCGGAATTTCGCGGCTGCCCTTCATGGCCGGCGAACAGGTCCATATCGATCCCATGGTAGACGCGATGGATCGGTGTTTTATGACCGTCGGAAACTTCCAATAAGTGCCGGCGGTTATATTCGGTGCACGTGACCACAAACCGCGCCAGGTCGATTTTTTCGCTCAGCTGCCTGGAATCGGACGTATAGATATCTTTGGCATGGGCGGTAAAGCTAAACGGCAATCCTGTCAACTGGCTGGTGAACATGGCCACCGAAGTGGGGGAATGGGCGAAGTGGGCATGCAGATGGGTAACGCCGCTGCCCGGCAAAAGGCGCTGGGCCAGGTAGCCGGCCTGGAGCAGATGCTTGAGGGTGGCCGGTTTACGGGTTCTTAGAAATCGCCGCCAGGCGGTTTTGAGGGCGGCGACATAGGTGCCGGGCTGCCGATGAGCCAGGATAAAGTTGTGGTATAACAGGCGCGGCAGCGGTTTTAGCAGGGTTTCCGGCAGATAGTCCACCCGGGCCCTGATTCTTTGAACGCTCTCGTGGGTAAAATCTTCGCGGGGCTGCCGCATGGAAAACAGATGGATGGCAAATCCACGCTTTTCCAGCATTAAAATTTCATTGGAGATAAATGTTTCTGAAATACGGGGGTAACCTTTCAGAATCATCCCCAGGACAGGTCCACGGGCCGTATTCATGATTTTTTACACCTGAAGGCATGAAGGCGCTGTTTCATGGTTTGGATGCCCGTCAGCTGAAACCGGGCAATCGCTTCGTGATAGGGATGGGGTTTTTCCAGAATATCAAAAAGTTTTTGACGCAATCGGTCGGCGGTTAAATCATTCCAGGGGAGGTAATCGACGAGATTCTGCCGATGAAAGGCCCGGGCCCGGATGATTTGCTCTTTGCGGGGCGTTTCCCTGGGAATGACCAGACCGATGGTGCCCTGACCCAGGATCTCGCACAGGGTATTGTAGCCCCCCATGCTGACAACAATGTCAGCGGCGGCAAAGATTTTTTCCATCTGACGGTAAAAATGGTAGGTTCGCAGTCCCAGCCGGCGGGCCCGTTGAAAAACATCCTGCCTGGCCTGCTTGGGCATGAAGGGACCGGTGATCAACACACTTTTAAACGGCAGGGGCCCGGAAATGGACTCAAGGGCAGCCAAATAGGTGTCCATAACCCGGTAGCCGTCGCCACCCCCGCCGGTGGTCACCACCACCAGTCGCTCCGAACCCTGCAGTCCGAGCTCTTTTTTGAACTTTCTGACGGCATCTTTCCCCGGGATTTTGCGGGGGATATAACCGGTAAAATGGATTTTGGGGCTGATGGTGTCGGAGATTTCGTACTCCTTGATGGGGTCATAGAAATCCTGTATGCCGTAAATCCAGATTTCGCTGTAAAGATCTTCGAGATGCCTGTAAACCTGCTTCTCGCGCCAGTCTTTTTTGACCGTCTCGGCATCGTCCATTATATCGCGCAACCCGAGAATGGAACGGGTCTCGGGCCGGCTGCGCCGCAGCCATTGCAATGTGGGCAAAACTTCCTTTTTCAGTCCCAGGGGCTCCTTGTCCACGATGAAAAGATTGGGCTGAAAGGTTTTGGCGGTGGTGGTGATAATATTTTTGCGGATATCCAGGGCATGCCGGGCGTTGATTTTGATTGACAAGGGCAGGTACTCATCGTTGGTTTTTTTTATCATGCCCGGAATCCGCACAAAATCAATCTGCTCGGGAAAGGAAAACCGGCCGGCGATGGGGGAGCCGGTCAGGATCAAAATATTGATACGGGGGCCAAGCAGATGCGCGGCAATCGCCATGGTCCGGCGGATGTGGCCGAGGCCATAGGTGTCGTGAGAATACATCAGGATGTTGTAAGTTGAGTTGCGTGCCATTCGATAAATTAGAACTGAGCGCAAAACCGCTTTATTCTGTAGTCTCAGTTATGGGTTGTTCGTTATTGGAAAACCAAATTCCTATATCACATCCAATGCAAGGCATCAAACATTCCTGCAGAATTTTAGCTTTACTTCGCCAAATCTTTCAGATTTTTCATTATTCTTTCCTAATAACAGGTAATTTGGTATATTGGTAACCGTTCAGGGGTTCAAGGTTCAAAGGTTCTGGGTTCGAATCACTGATGAACTGATTGAGAGATGGCCAGTAGAGGACCTCTAGAAAAGCGGAGCGATTTGAGCCTTTATCAGATGCAAAGCCTATGGCAAGATTGTTAAAAGTAATGAAACCTTGAACCCTGAACCCTGAACCTCATCCATAGTGAAAGTAAAAGTATGAAGATAGAAACCCAGCGCCGGATCGATTATTATGTGGGAACGATTATTTGTTATATATTTTCAGTATATTATAAATTTTTCAAAAAAAAGTCCCGCCCGGGCGAACCCAGACGCATTCTCATCATCCTCCTATCCGAAATGGGCGCCCTGGTGCTGGGCTATCCCATGTTTCACCGGTTAACGCAAAAATTTCCCGATGCTTCCCTGCATATCCTGGTGTTTGAAAAAAACCGCGAGGTCGTGGAGTTGCTGGGCATCATTCCGCCGGAGAACATTATTGCCATAAACGACAGGTCCCTGGCGGTTTTTGCGAGGACGGCGCTGGCGGCATTGTCTCAGATGCGAAGACTCAACCTGGATGCCGTGATCGATTGTGAGTTATTTTCAAGAATCAGCAGTATCCTGTCATTTCTGAGCGGGGCTGCCACCCGGGTCGGGTTCCATCCCCACACCCAGGAAGGTCTGTACCGGGGCAATTTCATGAATCGTCCGGTGCTTTATAACCCGTACCACCATATTACCCGTCAGTTCCTGACCCTGGTTGATGCGATCGATTCCCCCACCGACCCCAGGGCCAAGCGTTTGCCAGCCGACGATAAATTGGAAATCCCAATGATGGAATTTGAGGCGGGTGAAATCGAAGATGCCCGCAGACGCCTGCTGGAAAAGGCCCCGGCCATCAGCAAGAGAAAAATCGTTCTCCTGTATCCCGGAGGAGGCCTGCTGCCCATCCGCGCCTGGCCGCTGAATTATTATTGCCGCCTGGCCGAAGACTTGCTGGAGCGCGGATATGCGGTGTGCGTGATCGGCCTGGCCGAGGATAAACCGGTGGCCCGCAGGATCCTGTCCCACACCCGACATGACAGCTGCGTGGATTTGACCGGATATACCCGCACCATCCGGGAGTTAATGCGCATATTCCACCTGGCATCCCTGCTGATTACCAATGACGGCGGTCCCGGACATTTTGCCGCCATGACCCCTGTTCCGAGCCTAATTTTTTACGGACCGGAAACACCGCAGTTGTATGGTCCCCTTGACGAAAAGGCGCAGAATCTCTTCCTGGGTCTTTCATGCTCACCCTGCGTTACCGCCTATAATCACCGCAATTCACCCTGCGACGGAGACAATCGGTGTCTGAAGATGATCGAGCCGGAAGAGGTGTTGTCAAAAGCATTGGAAATATTAAGAAAATAAAAGTCATGCAAATTGGAATTGGTTGAGTAGAAGAAAATTCCAAGCATCAAAAACCAAATCTCAAATAAATCCCAATGACCTAAATTCAAAATTCCAAACGCATGCGCCAGGCATTTGTGTCAATGACATAATAACCAGCATACAAATGATTGTGCAGCAATACAGCAAAATTTTGGTGGTTTGGGTCATTGGATATTGAAATTTGTGATTTATTTGCTATGTGGTGCTTGGGATTTGGAATTTACTATAACCAAAAGGTAACAATAAACCAAAATACGCGCCTTTCAAAATATATGCAATTCAGCAACCAGAAAATATCTCAGAAAACCTACCGAACGCTATTCTGGTGCCTCTTGATCGCCTTTACGCTATTTCGCCTGGTGTTGGTCAATAAATTCGGTTTAGGACAAGATGAATCCCATTATTTGCTCTATTCACGCAAATTAGCCTGGGGGTATTTTGATCATCCCCCCATGGTAGCCTTTTTGGCTGCCCTGACGACTTCCCTGGGCGACAGTGCTTTTTTTGTCCGCCTGGGACCGATCATCTGCACCGCGCTCAGCCTGGTCCTGTTGCGTTATCTGGCGCTGGCGCTTTACAGGGATGAACGCATCGCCTTCTGGGCAGCGCTCACGCTGCACCTGATGCCCTACCAGCAGGTGCTGATGGTGGGACTGCTGCCGGATGCCAGCCTGAATTTTTTCTGGTGTGGTACCCTTCTGGCGGTGTGGCTGGCGATGGAAACCGGACGGTGGCCGCTGTGGATATTGACCGGCCTGATGTTCGGCGGTGCGCTGCTGAGCAAATATCACGCCGTCTTGCTGGCCCTGTGCCTGATGGGTTATTTGATCACCTCTTCCGAACACCGGCACTGGTTGGGCAAAATTCAGCCCTGGCTGGCGGTCGGAATCGGATTAATCGTGTTTGCTCCCAACATTTTCTGGAATGCAGGCAATAATTGGATTTCCTATTCATATCAGTTGGGCCAGGGATCCGGCGGCGGTTTGAGCCCGGGGGATTTTTTGGCAGCCCTCGGGGGGCAGTTGGCCGCCTGGTCGCCGCTTATCTTCTCACTTTTGATTGTTGCCGGCATTGTTCTCGCAAAGCAGGAAAAACCAAGCAGAAGTGACCGATTTGTTCTCTGGACCAGCCTGCCAATTTTTATCTTTTTTTGCCTTGCCGGTTTGACCACCAAGATTCTCCCGCACTGGACCACCGCCGGGTGGTGGACCGGTTCGATCGCCGTGGCCGCAGTGGTATTGAAAAAAGTTACCCCGCCCAACCCATCCGCCGAGCGCTGGCGACGCTGGGCCCTGGCATCCGGCCTAACCGGGTTTTTCATGAGCATCCTGCTCTACCTGGCCCTTTTTCTGTATGTAACCGAGCCGGTTTACAACTGGGCCCGGGATATAACCTTGAAATTGAACCAAAAATTTCCAACCGTCCAAACCCTGAAACCGTTCGAGCCCGGTTACGACATTTCCAACGATCTTTTCGGCTGGCCGGAAATCGCCCGCAGGGTGGAGGCCCTTCGCGGCCGTATGCCCCGCCCGGGGAAAACGTTTGTTTTTTCCCACCGATTTTTCAAGGCCAGTCAAATCGGCGTGTACCTTCAACCCGATACCGTCGTTACCTCCCTGCACCACAAGTTCGATCAATATCATTTGTGGTTTGCACCAGCTGAGCACACCGGCTGGGATGCCCTGTTCATTGTAGATCAGAGGCGGCATCGTAAAAGAGCCCGGCGCTATGGCCCGCTCTTTGATAAAATGGATCCTCAGCCGGCATCCATCCAAATATTGCGTGACGGACGCCTGGCCCAGGATTTGGTGGTTTATAAGTGCTATGGATTCAAGGGACGATTCGAACAGTAGCAAAGAAGTGTTGGCATAAGGGTTGCGTCCGTATCTGCCGGTCTGAATAGACTTGACTTAACGGCCCCAATTGTCCATTATTCGGGTCTCTGAGGGTTGTTATTACCGTATGCCCCTGTTATTTTAAAGTATTTTGGGATCGCTAACCCCAACAAGGATGAAACATGGAATTTGAACCGGTCATCGGGCTGGAAGTGCATGCCCAGCTCAAAACCAAAACCAAAATTTTCTGCGGCTGTTCGACCGCTTTCGGTGCACCACCCAACACGCACACCTGCCCGGTGTGCCTGGGTATGCCGGGCGTGCTGCCGGTCCTGAACAGGAAAGTGGTGGAATACACCCTGCGCATGGCGCTGGCCACCCATTGCGACATCACCCGGGAAAGCCGCTTTGCGCGCAAGAACTATTTCTATCCGGACCTGCCCAAAGGCTACCAGATATCCCAGTATGAACTGCCCATCGCCGAGCACGGCTATGTCGATATCGAAGTCGACGGTGACCGCCGTCGCATCGGAATTACCCGTATCCATATGGAGGAAGACGCCGGCAAACTTGGCCACGATCCGAATCGGCCCGTCAGCATGGTGGATTTTAACCGAACCGGCGTGCCCCTGATTGAAATCGTCAGCGAACCCGATATCCGCCAGGCGGAAGAAGCCGGCGCCTATCTCCGACAGCTGAGATCCATTGTGCGCTATCTGGAAATTTGCGACGGCAATCTGGAAGAGGGCAGCTTCAGATGTGACGCCAATGTGTCCATACGCCCCAGGGGCACCCAGACCCTGGGAACCCGCACGGAGTTGAAAAATCTCAATTCCTTCAAACACGTCGAAAAGGCCCTGCAGTATGAAATCAGCCGTCAGAAAGAAGCCATCCTGGACGGCGAGCAAATCGCACAGGAAACCCGGCTGTGGGACCCGGACAACAACAAGACGCTATCCATGCGCGGCAAAGAAGAGGCCCATGATTACCGTTATTTCCCCGACCCCGACCTGCTGCCCCTGCTGATAGACGACGAATGGATCGATGCGGTCAAAAAAAGCCTGCCCGAGCTTCCGGAGGCCAAAAAGAAACGGTTTATGGATCAGTATAACCTGCCCTCTTATGACGCCGAACTGCTGACGTCCGATCGAAGTCTGGCAGACTACTTCGAAGATTGTACCCGCCGGTTCTCGCAGCCCAAACAGGTCAGCAACTGGGTGATGGGATCGCTGCTGGGGCTGTTGAATGCCCAGGAAAAGACCATCGAAGAATCGCCGGTCTCCGCCGGCGACCTTGCCGACTTGCTGGCACTGGTCGAAGAAGGGGCCATCAGCGGCAAAATCGCAAAAACCGTTTTTGAGCAAATGGCCCGAACAGGCAAACCGGCCCGCCGGATCGTCGAGGAAAAAGGCCTGATCCAGATTACCGATACGGATGCCATCGAAGATCTTGTGGCCCAGGTGGTTGCGCGCCATCCCAAAGAAGTCGAGGCCTATCAAAACGGGAAAACCAAATTGCTGGGATTTTTCGTCGGCCAGGTCATGCAGGCCACCAAAGGCCAGGCCAATCCGAAGATGGTGAATGAAATTTTAAAGAGAAAACTGGTTGATTAAGTAAATTAAGTTGATTGAGTTGATTTCAAGGGGGCTCCCATAGTCAAATCGTCACATAGGATTCAATCCTTTGTCCTAATCAACTTAATCAACTCCATCTGCCATGCCCTGACACTTGTCACTGTTGACTGCTTGCTCGTTATCGGGATAAAGGGAGATTCTCCATGCTTCTAGCAATAAACATCAACAACACCAACACCATGTTGGGCCTGCACCACAACCAAAAATGGATCGCCAACTGGCGGG